>ULRB01025797.1_pt1 | contig 123836 bp, 101 predicted proteins | sample 1955051 | NCBI WGS metagenome assembly ULRB01 (sample SAMEA4835671, study PRJEB28245) | human gut metagenome | biome: gut microbiome; material: fecal sample | place: Denmark | collected 2008 | reverse complement strand
TCGCTGTCCGCAGACAGCGAAACACCCCCTCGGAGAGCCCCGTGTACTTTTGATGAGGTCTTGTGCCTTGTCAAAAGTACTAAGGGGTTAGCTTTGACGGGAGCAAAGCTAAATGGGGCGGCTTCACCGCTATGATAAATCCTAAAGGCGTTTGTGTAATCATAAATTTGTATTTAAATCAGGTGAATATTCTAGCTTGCCTCGAAAAGCGAATTATATGAGTTACTAGAAATGCCTTCATTTAGTCAAATACTATTTCAGGATTTTCTGCCAAGCAATCCCGCTTAACTTTTTCTGGAATGGTACCTAAGAAATAATCCTCCAGGTAATTCCATATTTCGTCACTTGTAAAACCACCTTCGTAAAGATATGTCAGCATTTTTACTGAAATCAGGTGTCTATCAGAAACAGTTTCAAGCAGCCTGTTTTTGTAGTGGAAAGGATCATTTATTATGTTTTTCAAACTTTGAATTTGGTTAACATAAATATAGAGTTGACTGTCTGCACCACCTATCATCTTAAATGAAAGTACACCAAGTGATTCGAGTATTCCTAAAACAACGCTTACCTCTTTTATATATGAGCGACCATCATTAATTAGGTACAGTTCACCATTTTTTGTTTCCTGCTTTAATGACGCAAATGTTTTTTCAACCCAAGAGAAATATGAGTTTACTGCCACATTAAACTGATACTTGACATCTCCGTCATTTGTAGCACGTTCTCTAGCTATAGAAGATGATACCTTTGCAAAATTATACTTTCTAAAAGATTCCATCGAAGCAATGATGACTTCACAAATTGCTTTTGCTTTATATTTTGAAATCGTGCATTCAACTGTTAAGGCATCGGCAATTTCATCAACGCCTATGTAGTCTTCTGAAATAACTCTCTTGTTTATGTAACTGTGCAGAACATTCCATATTTTTTCAAACACACTATTGTAATCATCAACAAAATCAATTGAAACACATAATGCCGATTTTAAACTAGTGCGAAGGAGATCATCTAATTCAGGAGCGTTGGAGTATACTAAGTACTTAAATTTTGGAAAAGAAACACCAGAATATTTCTTCTTCCATATTTTATCCAATATTACTCTGCATATATGCTTGTCTGCGTTAATTTCTTCAATACAATCGGGGTATAATCGATTAATTTTTTTCTGTGCCGCTTCATTTATTTCAAAAAAGCCCTGAGAGAACAAGGGGATCGGTCTAACAACAATAGGTGAAAATCCTATTCTGTTTTCAAAGTCCTTTTGAATAGTAAGAAGTGCAGTTTTTACTTTATTTGTATTATTATCTTCATCGCCTATAGGAGTTCCGAAAATGTAAGTGAAGTTTTCAGCGTCAAGGAGCATAGCATTTCTCTTTTTTGTGTAGTTTCCTCTGCCGCCTTTCTTTAAATTGTTAGAGTAAAGCTCATCAATTTTCTTGATAACCTCGACTAACTGATATCTTTTTATTGTTGACATACCATGAAGTCGATTGATATGCTTAAAGTCACTTGTATTGTACTGATAATATGCCTCGCCATTAATATCTTCTCTTCGTGCAGCACGACCAATTTCTTGAACATAGTCGCACACATTACCTGTCGGAGCAAAATGGACGACAAGCTCTATGTCGTTTATATCAATGCCCATTCCAAATGCTTTTGTTGCCAGCATTACAAGCTTTTCTTTGTTTAAAAACTTTTCATAATTTTCAGTTTTTTCATCATTATTTAAAGATCCGTGGTATTTAGCAACCTGATCAATCATATGTCTAGCTCTCAGATACTCATAGCACCGGTTTATTAACGCAACCGTCGGGAAGTATATGAGGGTTTTTTTGTTTGTAATAATTGCTCTTTTGATAATCTTTTCAATCATTTCTAGCTTATTTAGCTCATATTCGGTTCTTCCCTTTTGATTTTTCTGTGTAGTTTCAATTTTGATTGTAATATCATTTCTCTTAACATATCCGAGATAGGTGATAGGATTGAGCATATGTAGGCTATTGATAGTTTCGGAATACATATCTTCAAGACCGTGGTATATAGCCGTTGCGGTAAATGTTGCAATAACAAAAGCTCGGCCTTTCTTTTCGAGTTGGTTTTTTCTTAATCTTTTTATATGGTCACCCAAGTACCAATAATCAGGACGGAATTGCTTTCCCCACGTTGTAACGATATGAGCCTCATCAATAACTATCATACCTATAGTTCTGTTTCCGATAAGTTGTTCAACATCACTTCTGCTCAAAAGAGTTTCGGGAGAGATATACAATATGTGATATTCACTTGAAGCGACTTTGTCCATAATATCTTGCTTAAGTATAGGCGAAATATCTGAATTTATAGTTTTAGCTGCTTTATAATTATTCAATTCCAGATTTTTTACCTGATCGTTCATTAAACCAATCAGCGGAGAAATAACAATGGTCAACAGATCATGCTTTTCAGCCAAATAGATAGCAGGTATTTGGAACATTACCGATTTACCAGCTCCGGTAGGAGCAGTAACAAAAATATCTCTAAAATTGTTGTCAGTCTTTTCACAGTTTTCGACCTGTGTCACCAGATCGGATATAATGCTTTCCTGTGAAACATTTATGATTTCTTTTTTACCCTCTTCCAGTTTGTTCATATCATAAACAGGAAGATTTCTGAATGAAGAATATCCCCAATATTTTTTTAGTATTTCGGTATATTCATCTCTATGTTCAAAATCACTTGATTTTTTTGCAGCTTGCAGAATATAAATATCTGTCCAATCCGACCAATTAGCCGCTAATAGTCTCAAATGGTTTTTTAGTTTATATACATCACCAGTATAATTTGATATTCTTACATATATTTCGTCTGGCTCTGTAAATAAGCATTTTACAAAATCAATATAGTCAGCTTCCTCAACTATATCAATAAAATTATCGGCTGTTTCGGCATATGGGATATGACATTCAGATTCATCAAACAGGTTGATGACTTCTATTTTTGTATCGGATGGATTTTTTTCTTCACAATATGATCCAAGTAAAAATCCATTATATTCTCTTATTCCCACATAAAGTGAAATAATTTCATCAATATCACCGATAACAGACGAATCATTTTCCGGATCGTCGGATTCGGTAAAATGTGTGAGCAAACCATCTTTAGTAGCTTCACTACAATATAAATCAAGCGGATATTGCTCCATATAAATGTTGTTGTTCAAAATGTATACAGTAGAATACTGGGATAAAACAAAAACACGAAGAAGCAAAAATTCCTCATAAGTGAGGTAGCTGCGATTTCCAACTATATTAGAGAAATACGAAAACTTGTTTTTTGCAATATCCTCGAATCTTATTTTTTCTGCAGAAGCTGGATCAACAGCACTCATTGGTATACCTTTAAGTACAATAATGTCATTGTCAGTGAGATTACTTCTGATAATATCAATTTTTTTCATAATAACACTGTTCAAAATTCCACTTGACATTTTTATCCTCCTAAATAAATGATACATAATCTGGATTTTCGACGGCAATTCGTTTAAAGATCATTCATATTATTCCTGGTTCTTTATAATTGATGTGGCTTTAAAAAATAGGGTTACAGCCAATTTTTAAGTTTTCTCGACGGGTGTTTTAATTTTCTTAATGCTTTACACTCAATTTGTCGGATTCGTTCTTTTGTAAGATGATATAAGCTTGCTATTTCCTCCAAAGTCCATATTTTCCCATCATACAAACCAAATCTATATTTAATAATCTCTCGTTCCTTTACTGACAGGGAAGATAATGCTTTATCCAGTTGATCTGAAAGGGAAATAGAGATGATCTGATCCTCCACTTCTTCATTTTCAGTATCAACAATTAGCTCGAGCATTTCGGTATCGTGATCTTCATCTATAGGATCATTCAGCGATGAAACTCGCAAAAATCTCTTTTTGATTGAGATAATGTTTCGCACGTCCTCTTCACTTATTTGTAAATCAGAGGCTATTTGTACTCTTCTTTCAGAAGCATCCATTCCTTTTGAATCATAGTAATTATCTAATTTTGTGATTTTAACTATTTTCTCCATCATATGAACAGGAACTCTGATTGTATATCCACAATCGGCAATTTCTCTGGTAATAGATTGTTTGATCCAGATTGTGGCATATGTACTGAAAGCATTATCTGAAGAAAAATCATAATTTTGAGCTGCTTTTAGCAATCCCAGATAACCGGCTTGCATCAGGTCGTCAACTGAAAGATCATTGCCATAATATCCCAAATAAGCAGTGGCATATTTTCTGACTAAGTTTTCATTTTTAACACAAATATCTTGGCGAGCCTGTTCATTACCTTCTTGAATCAATTTGCATAGTATTTCATTCTTTTGAGTGATATTAGAAAAAACTGTAGCTTCTCGTTTTGTTTTATCCTTGAAAATACTTTCATCATACAATATCTCAAATGAATCCAAGTTTCTTTCTTCAGATGTAATATTTAACGGATCACTTAATTCTTCTATACTTGATGAGGCAATATCTATAGCTGTTGGTTCATCATCAACCAACTCTATTCCTAAAGAAAAAAGAACTTCAACTATCTCATATTGTTTCTTACGTGAATACCCCTTAAATGCTTTATCAAAATCATCATAAGACATATATCCTGATTTTTCATATGGTAGAGCCATCTTATAATATTTCTGATCATCTGTAATATCATTAATAACAGTGATTCCTTTTGTTGGCAAAAAAGAGATTATTTCTTCTATTTCCTTTTGGGATAAAAAATCTCCAAAAATATTCTCTAAATACGTTGCTGTAACAGAATTGTTGTTTATATACGGTGCAAGCATAGACATAATTATACTTTCGTTCAAAGGAATCCCCCCCTTTCTTCAAAAAATCAATACAATCAACAATAATCAATTATTAGTATACCACATAATTGTATAAATTGCAACAATAATTTTTCAAATTTCCAAGTTCTACCTTGTAGATTATTAGATGTCAAATAAAAATATGTAATATTTTTCTCTTTATATAGTCGAAAATCTTACTCTGGTCAAATCCCGGTCAAATATTTGGTCAAATCATCTCAAATGCCCTCGAAACAGCTCTGGCAACAGACAGCACCGCATCACGCAAATGCCGTAAAATAGGCATTTTTTCAACAAGCTAAAGTTAAATACAATTCGGGCATAACTTTCAAGTCCCGTCACCTCGACCATTTAAGCTCACAGTTTTTAAACTGTGAGTATTTTTATTTTTCCTCTTGACATTGTAAACAGAGTATGTTAAAATGTGTTTACAGTAAAGACAACACCGCACAAGGTCTTTTGACATGCTTTGTATGATGCTGTCTGAAATAAATTAAAACGTTGATGAGGATGGCTTATCACATCACTGTTTCAGAGAGCAGCCGCTTGGTGAAAGGCTGTACAGCGTGAAAAAGCATACCGCCTCTGAGTTTGTCCAATAAACAACGGGCTGCTCCCGTTACAGAGCAAAAGAGGTACAGATTTATCTGTATAAACTTGGGTGGAACCACGATTTTATCGTCCCTTAGACTGCACTTGCGGTTTAAGGGACGTTTTATTATAAGAACTTATTCTCACAGATAGAATATGCAGACTTTTGTGCATGATTTAGCAGAGAGCAAGAATGCGGTCATACCGATGTATGACAAGGATTTTTGATACGGCTGTCAGCTAATTTGCCGAAAATCTGAACATTATATACTATGAGAACAGGTTCTGAATAAAAAGGAGAATAATTATGATTAAGCTAACACTTAAAGATGGAAGCATACGTGAAATCGAGTCAGCAATGGCTGCATCAGAGATTATCAAGGGAATAGGTATGGGACTTTACAAGGCTGCCTGCTGTGTAAAGATAAATGGCGAGGTAAAGGATATCCGTACCATTATTGACAGCGACTGTGAATTTGAGGTTTGTACATTTGATTCACTTGACGGTAAAAAAACATTCTGGCATACTGCTTCACATATTCTTGCACAGGCAGTAAAAAGACTTTACCCTGAAGCAAAGCTTGCTATAGGCCCTGCAATTGACAATGGCTTTTACTATGACTTTGACATTGCAAAGCCATTTACTTCCGAAGAACTTGAAAAAATTGAAGCTGAAATGAAAAAAATCGTTAAAGAAGGCATTGCCCTTGAACAGTTTGAGCTTTCCCCTGCTGAAGCAATTGCAAAGCTTGAGGAAATGGACGAGCCTTACAAGGTTGAGCTTTGCAAGGAACACGCAGATAAGGGTGAACCAATCTCGTTTTATAAGCAGGGTGAATTTATTGACCTTTGTGCAGGCCCTCACCTTATGACAACAGCTCCTGTAAAGGCATTTAAACTGATTTCATGTACAGGTGCTTATTGGAGAGGCTCTGAAAAGAATAAGATGCTTTCAAGAATTTATGCAACAGCATATCCAAAGGCTGCCGAGCTGGAGGCTGACATAAAACAGCGTGAAGAAGCTAAAATGCGTGACCACAATAAGCTTGGACGTGAACTTGAATTCTTCACAACAGTTGACGTTGTTGGTCAGGGACTTCCTATTATTCTGCCAAAGGGTTCAAGAGTTATTCAGACTTTGCAGAGATGGGTTGAGGATGTTGAACAAAAACATGGCTACCTTCTCACAAAAACTCCATTTATGGCAAAAAGAGAATTTTATAAAATTTCAGGTCACTGGGATCACTATCTTGACGGTATGTTCGTACTTGGCGACCCTTATGATGAAACAAAGGAATGCTTTGCACTTCGTCCAATGACTTGTCCTTTCCAGTATCAGGTATTCCTCAACAGACAGCGTTCATACCGTGACCTGCCGATGAGACTGGGTGAAACATCTACACTTTTCCGTAATGAAGACAGCGGCGAAATGCATGGACTTATCCGTGTACGTCAGTTTACTATTTCAGAGGGACACCTCGTTCTCCGTCCTGAACAGCTTGAAGAAGAATTCAAGGACTGTCTTGACCTTGCTAAATATATGCTTGAAACAGTCGGACTTCTTGAGGACTGCACATTCCGTTTCTCACAGTGGGATCCTGCTAATCCAAAGAATAAGTACGAGGGAACTGCTGAGCAGTGGGAGGAAGCACAGGCTGTAATGGCTAAAATCCTTGACCACCTCGGAGTAAAATACGAAATAGGCATTGATGAAGCCGCATTCTACGGCCCTAAGCTTGATATTCAGTACAGAAATGTTTACGGCAAGGAAGATACAATTGTTACAATTCAGATTGATATGCTCCTTGCAGAACGTTTCGGCATGGAATATATTGATGTTGACGGAACTAAAAAACGTCCATATATTATTCACAGAACATCATTGGGCTGCTATGAGCGTACACTTGCTTACCTTATTGAAAAGTATGCAGGAGCATTGCCGCTGTGGCTCGCACCTGAACAGGTTAGAATCATACCTGTTGCTGACAGACACCTTGATTACTGCCATGAGATTCTTGAAAAGCTTGAAGCCGCAAATATTCGTGCGTCAATTGATGACAGAGCAGAAAAGGTAGGATATAAAATCCGTTCCGCAACAATGGAAAAACTGCCTGTTATGCTTACAATCGGCGATAAGGAAGTTGAAGAAAAGACTGTTTCAGTTCGTTCAAGACGTGAAGGTGATTTAGGTTCAATGACTCAGAATGACCTTCTTGCAAAACTTATTGATGACATTGCAAAAAAAGTCAGATAATTACAACAATAAACAGAGAACGCCCTGCAAACGAGGGCGTTCCTTTGTTTCAGCAAAACCTTTTGGCAAAAGGAGGCTAAACTCAGTGCAGAATATCGGTATCAATAAAAGAGAGAAAATCTTTTATCTGTTCTGCTTTGTTTTTTGTTTTGGGCTGCTGTTTGTAAATATTTATAATATTATGTTCACTGTTCATGATGATTTGCGTACTTACACTACAGTTATGAACGGTACTCTTATGGACAATGCAGTTCATTCAGCAAAGGATACAGGACGTATTTCACACTTATGGAATCATATATTACTTGGGATACCTTTTTACTTCAACAATCAGCTTATTTATAAAATAATATCGTGCAGTTCACTCCTTTTTGACTTCGGAGCATTATTTCTCCTTTTGAAAAATCATGTAAGCTATAGGTTTGCCGTAGTAACAACAGTATTGACATCTACATATTCCTCTGTATCGCCATATCATAACTTGCTTGTATCTTATGCATTGTGTCACCAGATACCAATTGGACTGCTCTTGCTTTCCTTAAACTTTTACTTGTTTTATATAGAAAGCAGAAAAAAGTCAGAGATTATCAAATGCTGTTTATTTCTGCTGGCATCATGCATGATATACGAAGCATTTATACTGTCACTTGTAATATTTGGTATTACAGCATTAATAAGCTCATATAAAAAAACGCATAATGCAGTCCAATGCATTAAGCAAAGCATGCATCTTCTTATTGTTCCTGTTATCACAGCAGCCGCTTATACCTGCATTTATTTAATATGGCAAACAAAATATCCGCCTGCATATGAAGGGATAGAGCTTTGCTTAACAAGTCCTATTTCAAGCATAAAAGCACTTTTTAAATATTCAGTCGGATTTTTTCCATTAGTAGAATTTATTGCTGTAATAAGAAATAATGAAATAGACTTGTCCTCATTTTCAATTATTCCAAGTATACTCTCCATTGTTAAGGCTGTTTTTGTTTCAGCATTATTTATTACTATACTGAAAAAAATAAAATTCAGGAAGATAATTGTATTTACAATGATAATTTCAGGATGTGGAATTTTTATCCCCAATCTTGCCATGAGTTTCAGCAAAAAATATATAAGCTGGTCTGAACAAGGTGTTTATGCCTATCTTTCATCATTTTACAGTTTCATTTTCCTGATGATATTTATTTGTGCATCGGCTGTATTGCTTTATGATATTGTCGGAAAAAAACTGAAACCATTATTTTGTGCCGCAGCCGCAGTTATTGTTTTTACAGTCAGTCTTACAGCAGACTTCAATACACTGTTCTGGAAACAGACTTTTGAACCTCAATTTTTAAAGTATCAAAATTTTAATAAAGCCATTTCAAGTGAAATAATTTCATCAGGCAACAGCAAATTGGACTTTTACCTGCCTGAAAATAACGGCATACATTACGAAGCCGCATATACACTTGAATACATTAAAATTTATGTGAAAAATGCAGAAAATATCTATGTTAAAGATGAAACCCCAAGTTTTGAGAATAAAACAATCTGCATAAGATATACTGAAAATTATGAAGCGGCACTTGTTGGAATTATTGACGAAAATTACCTGACGGAAAATGTTTATGTTTTCTCCGTACACAGTAAGCCGTCAGACTGCATTAAGCTGAAAACACAGTCAGGAAATATAAAAACAATAGATAATATTCATAACGGAATGAATATTACAGCAAATGATAATGACCTGTTTGATATGAAATTTCAGGGTGAGCTGCCTTAACTCAGCTCACCCTTATCTGACACATTTTCATTGCTTCAAGAGCATTTAAGTGACTTTGCGGAGTTACTCCCGCACAGCACATTGAATTGACAGTAATCTGAATTTCAGGATAGAATGCTTTAATCAGCAGTGCATTTGAAATTACACAAATATCGGTACAAACGCCGATAAGCTCTATTTCATCAATTTTTTCATTACTTTCACTCTCAATTTTTGCAATAACATTCGGCAGTTCCTTTGCTCCGAATGTATCTTTTTTTATGCATATAACATTATTTTTTGCCGCAGATATAATTTCCTCCAGCTCATTTGGCAGTTTCCAGCCGTCTGTATTTTCAATGCAGTGCGTTATCGGGAGATTTTTCCCCTCTTGAGTTTCAAGATAATTTTCACTGTGAGTATCCATTGTATAAATAAAGGGTGCTTTACTTTCAGAGAGATATTTTTTAACGTAGCGGCAAACATTTTCAAGGACTGCCGCTGTTTGTGCATTGCCAAGAGCTCCTGTCAGAAAATCATTCTGCATATCAATCATCACAAGAATTTTCATATTACACCAATTCCTCCGTATAACGTAAAAGAGGGCAGTTTTACGCTGCCCTCTTAAAATATGCTTATTAGCCAAGTCTGCTTTCAAGACCATCAAGCTGTGCCTTGATTTCAGCAGGAAGTCTGTCGCCAAACTGCTTGTAGAATTCACGAAGGTCAGCAACCTCAGCCTTCCAAAGATCAGTATCAACAGCAAGAAGCTTGTCCATAATTTCAGGAGTTACCTCATCTTCAATACCTTCTGTATTGATAGCATCCTTAGTAGGAACGTATCCGATTGGAGTTTCAACTGCATCAGCATTGCCTTCGCAGCGTTCAATGATCCAGTCAAGAACTCTCATGTTATCGCCAAATCCAGGCCAGATGAAGTTACCGTCATCATCCTGCTTGAACCAGTTTACATTGAAGATCTTAGGAGCCTTGTCGCCGAGCTTCTTGCCCATTTCGAGCCAGTGACCCCAGTAATCAGCCATGTGGTAGCCGCAGAATGGCTTCATAGCCATTGGGTCGTGACGGAGAACGCCGACTGCACCTGTTGCAGCAGCAGTTGTTTCAGAAGAAACAGCTGAACCGATAAATGTACCATGTGCCCAGTCGAATGACTGATATACGAGTGGAGTTGTCTTTGCACGACGTCCGCCGAAGATGATAGCTGAAATCGGAACACCCTGTGGGTTGTTGAATTCAGGTGAAATGCATGGGCAGTTTTCAGCAGGAGCTGTAAATCTTGAGTTTGGATGAGCAAGGTTGTTTCCTGCTGCAACGTACTCAGGGCCATTTACCTTTGTACCCTTCCATTCTGTAGCGTTTACAGGCGGATTCTTGTCAAGCTTCTCCCACCAAACTGTCATATCATCATTGTTGATAGCAACGTTTGTGAAGATTGTATTCTTTCTTGTTGAAGCAAGAGCATTATAGTTTGACTTTTCGTTAGTACCCGGAGCAACGCCGAAGAAACCATTTTCAGGGTTGATAGCATAAAGTCTGCCGTCCTCACCCTGCTTCATCCAAGCGATATCATCGCCGACTGTGAAGATTTCATAGCCCTTTGACTTATATCCCTCCGGAGGAATAAGCATAGCAAGGTTTGTCTTGCCGCAAGCTGATGGGAATGCAGCCGTGATATACTTAACTTCGCCGTTTGGTTTCTTAAGACCGAGGATAAGCATATGCTCAGCCATCCAGCCCTCGTTCTTGCCCTGATATGAAGCAATACGGAGTGCAAAGCACTTCTTGCCGAGGAGAACATTTCCGCCGTAAGCAGAGTTGATTGACCAGATTGTGTTATCCTCAGGGAAGTGAACAATATATCTCTTTTCAGGGTCAACATCAGCCTTTGAGTGAAGTCCTCTAACAAAGTCGTTTGAAGTATCGCCAAGGTTTTCAAAAGCAGCTTTGCCCATTCTTGTCATGATAGCCATGTTAAGAACAACGTAAATAGAATCAGTAACCTCAACGCCTACCTTAGCAAGAGGAGAACCGATAGGACCCATTGAATATGGGATAACATACATAGTTCTGCCTTTCATAACGCCGTCATACATAGGAGTAAGCTTAGCGTACATTTCAGCAGGATCGCACCAGTTGTTAATCGGACCTGCATCTTCCTTATTCTTAGTACAGATGAAAGTTCTGTCCTCTACACGAGCAACGTCGTTTGGAAGAGTTCTGTGATAAAGACATCCAGGGAGCTTTTCCTGATTAAGCTCGATCATTTCGCCTGTAGAAATAGCTTCCTTTCTAAGAGCATTAAGCTGTTCCTCACTGCCGTCGATCCAAACAACCTTATCCGGCTTAGTAAGAGCAACCATTTCATCAATCCACTTTAATACATTTGGATTTTTTGTAAGTGACATTGTAAATTACCTCCTATTTATTTCGTTATTTCCTGTTGCATACTTCGGTATAAACCGTTGGAAATACGAACAGGTTAACAGGGAAATTTAAAAAACTTAAAATTTACCACATATACTATTATAAACTTTTTAGGTCAAGCTGTCAATAGAATTTTAACACTATTTTTAGAACTTATTCTTATAACTAAAGGACTGACCTTTTCAAGCCAGTCCTTTAAACGTATCCGCACAGAAAGCAATGAAAATCTATCCATGCAGATACCTCATATATTAACCCATTATTACTTCAACAATATGTGTTTTGCCGTCATTGAATACAGGAAGAATATTACCCTCAACTGCATTTCCGTCAACAGTAACACTCTTGATACCCTTGCAAACGTGGTCAGGGTTTCTGAATGTGATTTCATATGTAGCATTACGGAACTTTCTTGTAGCTGTAAAGCCGTCCCATGCAGCAGGAATAGAAGGATCAACCTTCAAGCCGTCAAAGTCAGGCTGTACACCGAGAATGTACTGTGAAATTGCAACCATGTTCCATGCAGCTGTACCTGTGAGCCATGAGTTCTTTCCTTCACCAAATCTGCTTGCATCCTTACCTGCGATCATCTGACCGTATACATAAGGTTCAGTCTTGTGAAGTTCAGAAATTTCCTCATTGAAAGCAGGAGCAATCTTGCTGTAATATTCAAATGCCTTGTCACCTCTGCCGGCGTAAGCTTCAGCACAGATAATCCAAGCATTGTTATGTGTGAAGATACCTGCGTTTTCCTTATATCCGCCCGGATATGTGGAAATTTCACCATACTGGATATAGTACTTGGAGAATGCAGGGTTATTAAGTACAAGACCATACTGTGTATTGAGATACTTATCAATTGAGTTAAGAGTCTTGATGTCAGCACCCTGATCCTTACCGATTTCAGACATTACCGCAAAGCCCTGTGGTTCGATGAAGATTTTACCTTCCTCGCACTCCTTAGAACCCATTTTTTCACCGTTAGCGTCATAAGCACGAATGAACCAGTCACCGTCAAAAGCAGATTCCATAACATTCTTCTTCATCTTGTCAATTTCAGCCTGTGCCTTAGCAGCCTCATCATTCTTGCCGAGGTGCTTGAGGATACCTACATATGCAGGGCCTGAATATGTGAAGAGTGAAGCAACCATTACAGACTCAGCAACCTTTGAGTAGCCGCCCTCAGCAGCAAACTTAGGATTTGTATATGTCTGGAAGCTTTCGCCCGGCTTATCTGAGAAGCATGAAAGGTTGATGCAGTCATTCCAGTCAGCACGCATAGCGAGTGGAAGACCATGAGGGCCAAGATTATTGACAATGTGATAGAATGAAGCGTCAAGGTGCTGGAGCATTGTCTGAGCATTATTCATATCGTTGTCATAAGGCACCATTTCGTCAAGAATAGACCAATCGCCTGTTTCCTTGATGTATGAAGCAACAGAAAGAATCATCCAGAGCGGATCATCTGAGAAGTCACCGCCGATATCAGAGTTGCCTTTCTTTGTAAGAGGCTGATACTGGTGATAGCATCCGCCGTCAGGAAGCTGAGTTGAAGCAAGGTCGATAAGACGCTCTCTTGCTCTGTCAGGAATCTGATGAACGAAGCCGAGGATATCCTGGTTAGAGTCACGGAATCCCATTCCTCTGCCGATACCGCTTTCAAAGTAAGATGCAGAACGTGAAAGGTTAAATGTAACCATGCACTGATACTGGTTCCAGATGTTGACCATTCTGTCAACCTTTTCATCAGGAGTATGTACATTAAAGATACCGAGGAGCTTATCCCATGCAGCTTTAAGCTCTGCAAGGCCTTCCTGAACCTTTTCAGGAGTGTTGTACTTCTCAATCATAGCATGAGCCTTTTCCTTGTTGATTGTCACGCCGTCAGCCTCAAACTTCTTGTCAGCAGGCATTTCAACATATCCGAGAACGAATACAAGAGTTTTTGATTCACCCGGAGCAAGAGTAATCTTCTTGAAGTGCGAAGCAATAGGTGACCAGCCGTCAGCAAAGGAGTTTCCTGCCTGATTAGCCATAACAGCCTGTGGATCGTTGAATCCGTTGTAAAGGCCGATAAATGTATCACGATCAGTATCATAGCCATCAATAGTATCATTAACTGTATAAAATGCAAAGTGATCTCTTCTGTCTCTGTATTCAGTTTTGTGATAGATAGTTGAACCTTCAACCTCTACACGTCCTGTTGAGAAGTTTCTCTGGAAGTTTGTGCAGTCGTCCTGAGCGTCCCAAAGGCACCATTCAGCAAATGAGAAAAGTGAGAATGACTTTTCAAACGGGCTTTCATTTGTGAGAACAACCTGCTGAACCTCTCCGTCATAGTTCTGCGGAACGAAGAAAGTAACTTCAGCCTTGAGCTGATTTTTTACACCTGTGATAATTGTGTAGCCCATACCATGACGGCACTCATAAGAATCAAGCTGAGTTTTTACAGGTGACCAGCCGGGGTTCCATACAGTACCGTTTTCGTTTATGTAAAAATAACGGCCGCCCATATCAATTGGCACATTGTTATAACGGTAACGTGTGATTCTTCTGAGACGTGCGTCCTTATAGAAGCAATAACCGCCTGCAGTATTGGAAATGAGCGAGAAAAATCCCTGATTTCCGAGGTAGTTTATCCACGGATATGGTGTTTTTGGGGAATTGATAACATATTCCTTGTTCGCATCATCAAAAAATCCGAATTTCATAATTTTACTCCTTACATTTTATCAATATCGGCAAAACCGAACTGATTAGTATTATAACATATTTTCTCATTTATTACAATAGATTTTTAAAATCTATTCATAGTATTTTAGAACGTTTATTTGTTTAAATTAAACAACTAAACAACAGAAAAGAAACGCTGATGTGTTTCAAAGCTTTCAGTCGGCTTAACCTCAAAATATCCTGTAACGTCAGCAGGAAGTGAAAGATTAGGAGCATCAATCATAGCTGTCATAGGTTCAGGGCAGAAATATCCGTTAAATCCTCTGTCATTCCAGATAATCCAGAATTTATAATCCTCTGCAACCTCATAGCATAATTTTTTACCGCTTTCGATATCCTCAGCAATTATGCCATAGAATTTCTCATGGTCAAGCTCGCCGCATTCCGCAGTATACATATCATTTGAAATATCCTGAAGAACAGGGCATTTATTGCCTGTCTTGTATTCAAGGTCATACATGGTAAGCGATTTAAGCTGTTCTGTAGGCAGACAGCGTTCGTTCAGCTCACATTTCTTTCCGATAGGAACTGTAAGACGTATATTATTTTCCTTTCCGCCGTCAACAAACGGAGCACTGATTGTAGTATGTGAAGCAAGTGACATAGGGAGCATTTTATCTGAAAGATTTGTGAACTTAATAGTCTGTTCAAGGCCGCATTCAGAAAGGGTAAAAGTATATTCTGCAAGGAATTTTACAGGAAGATACTGAAAGAACTCATCATTTTCGTCATAAAGATACTGTGTTTTCAGCCATGCACAGTTATTATCGCAGTTATGCTCAACAACAGTATGCTCACGCTTATGCAGAAATCCATGAATATGGTTGTTAAACGGAGCTTTTTCATTTACGGGAAGCTGATATGTCGCATCAGACGCTTTAAGGATACCGTCAGCAAAACGGTTTGGAAGATAAAGTGTAGGAAGTCCCCAAACCTCCGCAGACTGCTTTATATCGTCAAATGTATTTGTATCCTTGAATCTGAAAAACTCAATTCCGTTTTTGTCATCTCTCAGTCTGATAACATTTGAACCGATCTCATAGGCTATAAGTGCAGAATATCCTCCCGCTTTAAGCTGTACGCAGCTTATGCCGTTAAAATTTATCAGTTGTGTTGAATTCATAATACCTATACCTCTCTTTACTTATTAATTATCAGCTATTCTGTCCCTAAGGTCAGCATAATCCGCAAGGGGTGCAATTGATTTGTAAGCAGGTCTTATAATCTTGTTTGAGTTTATAAGCTCCTCTATTCTGTGTGCAGACCAGCCTGCAATTCTTGCAATTGCAAAAATCGGAGTATAAAGCTCATAAGGCAGTCCGAGCATTTTATATACAAAGCCGCTGTAGAAGTCAACATTTGCACAAACACCTTTATAAATGCGGCGTTCTTCTGTAATGACCTCCTTAGCAAGTCTTTCAACATTGGAATAAAGTTTAAATTCATTCTCAACGCCTTTTTCAATGGACAATTTTTCAACAAACGACTTGAAAAGCTGTGCACGAGGGTCAGAAATCGAGTAAACAGCATGTCCCATTCCGTAAATCAGACCTGACTTGTCAAAAGCCTCGCCATGAAGGAGCTTTCTCAGATAATCCTTTATTTCCGAATCGTTGTTCCAATCCTTTACTTCTTCTTTGAGTTCATCAAACATCTTACAGACTTTGATATTAGCACCGCCATGCTTAGGGCCTTTCAGTGAACCCAACGCTGCCGCAACTGCTGAATAAGTATCAGTGCCTGATGATGAAACAACATGAATTGTAAATGATGAATTGTTGCCGCCACCATGCTCTGCGTGGAGAACAAGAGCAAGGTCGAGAATTCGTGCTTCAAGCTCGGTATACCTGCTGTCCGGACGGAGCATATACAGAATATTTTCCGCAATTGACAAATCAGGATGCGGCTTGTGTATATACAGGCTCTCGCCGTTCTTGTAATAGCTGTAAGCCTGATAGCCATAAACAGAAAGAACAGGAAAAAGAGTTATAAGCTCCACGCACTGTCTTAATACATTTGCAATTGATATATCATCAGCATAATTATCGTATGAATATAAAGCAAGAACGCATTTTGCAAGAGTATTCATCATATTGTCGCTTGGCGACTTCATTATAACGTCACGAGTAAATGTTGTAGGAAGAACTCTGAAATCAGCAAGCAGCTTTTTAAACTCATTAAGCTGTTCAACAGTCGGCATTTTTCCGAAAAGGAGTATATATATTGTTTCCTCAAATCCGAAACGCTTGTCCTTTATAAACCCCTTTACGATATCCTCAACGTTTATGCCTCTGTAATAAAGTTTCCCCTCACATGGAACGCTTTTGCCGTCAATCATTTCAGACGATTTTATGGTACTGATATTTGTAAGTCCTGCAACGACGCCGTTTCCGTTAATATCTCTCAGACCTCTTTTAACATCATACTTTGCGTATAATTCAGGTTCAATGACGTAATTATTTTTACACCTTTGAGTAAGCTCCTCAATAAGCGGCGTGATATTTGAAAAATTGTATTCTGACATTTATTTCACCTTTCCATGTGCCATAGTCACACTTTTATATAAATTACCCCATTTTAAATTACTATTTTATTATAAACTACTTGATTAATATTGTCAAGCGGCAGAATTTATTATTTATTTTAATTATTTGCTTTTATGGTTGTTTAATTCATATGTACTCCTGTCAATACAGTAGCAAACCTCACCATAAGGCGAAAGCCCTTCTCTGATAAAGCGTTCAACCGTATCGGTAATATGCATTAAAGATTTTTCTAAAACTCTGCCTGATTTTACATTTTCATTTCTGTGATATGCTTCAAGTTTTTGAAAGTCAGTATTACTGAAAGTAAAATTAATAAGTCCGTTTAATGCTTCACCTGCATAACCATTGCCCCAGAATGATTGACCTATACAGTATTCAATTTCAGCCGTTCTACAATCGGAATAAACCCTGCAAAAAGCAATTTGCCCGATATTCTTCCAGCTTGATTTTTCAATAACAGCCCATCTGTAAAAATCAGGTTTTTGATAATTTTTAATATAATCTGCCAAAACTCCTTTTACCTGCGAAATATCTGTATACACAGGCTCGCCATATTCAAGCTGAACGTCAGGATCAGCTATCCAGTTTTCTAGCATATCATTGCAGTCCTCTTGTTTAAATGGTCTGCAAATAAGTCTTGCAGTTTCAAAATTTTGTGTACCTATGTGCTTCATTTTACCCTCCGTATTTACTTTTATTAAGATGATTATATCATTTGCATTATAAAAAGTCAAGAATACTATCCGTTGACATTCCGCACTCAGTATGATATAATTAATTGATTTAAATTTAAACATTCAATTGTGTAAAAGCAGCCCCACACACGCTTTTGATGCAATTTGTATGATGCTGTCCGAAGAAAAGGTGATTTTATGAAGTATAAAAAAATATTAAGCGGCATTGTTTCTGCGGCTATAGTCAGTTCTGTTTTTTCATGTATGCCGTCATATTCTGACAGTCCTTCTGAGCTTATCGATTCAGGAATTGACTATACAGAATCCACTGAAACAATTGATAATCCCGGTGCAGGATATTCAAGCACAGTATGGATGAGCTGCAAACCGAACAATACTCCTGTGTTTAATCCGACAGGCAATCTTACACTACTGCTTGTTGACATAGGCGGATTTTCAAGCGGTTCAAACGGTACGACTGATGATGACGGAAATTATACAGAGGGTAAGGATTATGACCTTGATGATACTTTCTTTGCAAACCTAAGAAAAACGCTTGATAACTGCAGAAATAACGGCTGTACAGTTGCAATGCGTTTCCGCTATGACGCAAATGGAAAGCTGAATCCTGAGCCTGCTACATATGACAAAATGGCTGAACATATTGAGCAAATCCGTAAAGACGGACTTCTTGAGGACTACAAAGACATCATTGCCTTTGTGGAAACAGGCTTTGTCGGTTCATGGGGAGAGCATTGGGGCGGTAAATACTGCTCATTTGAAGATAAGGCAAGACTTGTTGATATTATGCTTGAAGCTGTACCGGAAGAAATCCCTATTACAGTGCGTACTCCCATGACATTTGTTACATGGGCAGGAATTGAAGAATCAGAATTAGGTGAATATGTTTCCGAAAAAGGAAGTAACGCTGCCCGTATAGGACTTTACAATGACGGCTATATGGGTTCAAATTCAGACCTGGGTACATATCATGACCGTGAAAGAGATTTGAAATGGCTGAACCGACAATCACTGAACACATATTACGGAGGAGAATTTTCGGGAAATATTGAATTTGCCAAGCAATATGATACATACCTCCCTGAAAACGCTGTTCCTGAAATGTACTACACTCATTTAAGCTATATAAATTCCAACATCTACGAGCTTTACAAGGATTATACCTTTAGTGAAAAATATGACGTTGAAAATGCAGACAACAGTGCTTATTACGGTGAAACAGTGTTTAAATTTATTCGTGACCATATCGGCTACCGTTTTGTGCTCAGAGACTGCGACCTCAGCAAGTCCGTACCACAGGGTGATACACTTACTATTGACGCCGATATTGAAAATACCGGTTTTTCAAATCCTCATATTGCACAAAAGGCAGAAATACTGCTTGAAAAGGACGGAAATTATATCCGAACAAATGCAGATATTGACGCAAGAGAGTGGCTGTCATGTACAACGGTTTCTCCGAAATTTGAAATGAAAATCCCGGGAGGACTTGAAACAGGTGAATGGAATGTTTATTTCAAGCTCTCCTATGGGAACAATACACAAGCTGAAATGGCTGTGCGTTCTGTAAAGTTTGCCAACAAAAACACTTGGAATCCTGCATTGGGAGCAAATTATCTCGGCAGCTTTACAGTAACAAAGTCAATAGACAGCAAAAAACTGACAGACAGTTCTTTTTATCAGATTAATGCTGAAAATCCTGTTTCACATTCTGACGGTGAAATGTACACTGTAAATAATATTGCCTGTACAGACGGATATGCAGGGAATGCTTTTGAACATTCAGACGAGATAAGGTACGCCGAAAATGACGGTAACAGCTTGTATATCACAAACGATGACAAATATCTTTATGTCATGGCAGAAATAACGCATAATGCAAAATCACCTGTATATAATCTTGCAATCGACAATCAATCCGACAATAAAAATTACTGGCTTTATTATCAGGGAAATGGTTTTATCTACTTTAATAACGGAACTCCATACGGCTGTCTGCAAAAGCATAACGGCTCTGTTGTTGAATTCAGAATACCGCTTGGCGAATTAATGGGATTAGAGCCGAAAACTATTCTTTCCAAAGTAAGAGTGTTCATACAGGATGAAGCGGACTCGTGGAAATGTGTGGGAGATATAAGCTCAGGAGAATATGTTGTTACAGATAACTTCAATATTTATTCTGCTAAACGCACAGTATATCTTAATGAAAATGATAATATTACGTTAACGGCAAGAAGCTCGGGAAGCAATTTATCATATCAGTGGTTTTTCAATGATATGCCAATTCCAAATACAAACAGCCAAAGCTTTTCTGTAAGCGGAGCAAGTATTGATAATGCAGGTTTATATTCAGTTAAAATCACTTCTGCTGACGGAACTGAAAAAACTGTTGATATATGTGACGTTGCAGGTATTGTTAAAAATAACTTGGGAGATGTTAATTCAGACGACTCTTTTTCTGCCGCCGATATTGTAATGATGCAGAAATGGCTCTTAAATTCAGGAGAAATAACTGATTGGAAAAACGGTGACATGGACGGCAACAACACTCTGGACATTTTTGACCTTTATATAATGAAACATCAACTGCTTTCCGAAGAATAAATGAAACAGTATTTACGCTCTTAATACATATATACATATAAATTTAGAAATAATCCTGTAATTTATTGACAGATAATAAATGATGACTTATAATAAATTAAGGCAGCACTGTACAAACTCTGTATGGTATTGCCTTAAATTTATACACAGAAAGAAAAAGGAGACAAAAAATGAAAAGGATCATATCAAAGGTTATACCTGTTCTGCTTGCACAAGCACTTGCCGTTACAGCTGTAGGAAGTACTGTAACTTCGTCAGTTAAAAGTAATTCGGCAGATAAATCAGGTATAATGCTGACTGCAAATGCTGTTGAAACAGGCTGGAGTACCGATTATGCAGGCAAATATACAACTAAAAATGTTACAACCTGCTTAAATATCAGAGCCGCAGCAAATACTTCCGGAACTGTTCTCGGAACGATTCCTGCAAATGCAGAATTTACTGTTATCAAAGCAAATGGAACATGGGCAAACGTAGAATACAATGGCATTAATGGTTACTCGTCCATGGACTATATGAAAAAAATTGCTGATATACCTTCCAAAACTGAAATAAAAGTTGAGAATGATTCATACCCCAAATGGTTTTTGCCTAAGGTCAATAAATGGCAGTTTTCTGGAACAGTAAAGTCAAATAAAACCATTAAAAAAATATGGGGCGGAGTTTATAACAGAAACAGCGACAAGGCAATTTACAGCATTGAAGTAAGTCCAAATAAAGAAACCTATGATGTTACAAATGATTTGAATAAGGCTATTGATACAAGCAAGCTCAATTATGGTGCATATACATTTAGCCTTTACGCTGAGGACTCATCCGGAACATATACTCTTATAAATTCAGATTTTAACATTTGTAAGGATATGTCCTCAAGATTGCTTGGAGATATAGATGCAGATAATAAGCTTACGATTTCTGATGCTGTAACCTTTCAAAAGTACCTTATGAACAAGGCTGAACTAACCGAAGTTCAATTTATTACCGCAGATATGGATCTGAATACATATATTGATGTATTTGACCTTACACTCCTCAGACAAAGACTGACAACAAAAACCGAAGAAAAAGAAAAATCAACATTTTTAGCTGTTTCTGAATACTGTCAGCACCCTGATTATCCTACAGGCTGTGAAAGTGCCGCACTATATATTCTTTTGAAGTATTATAACGTCAATGTTACAATGGAGCAAATAGTAAACAAGCTTCCAAAAGGTCCTCTGCCGTACGAGAAAAACGGGGTAATTTACGGAGCAAATCCCGAAAAGGAATTTGTGGGCAATCCTCGTAATTCATATTCTTACGGTGTGTTCAATGTACCTATTGCAAAAACAGCTGCACAATTCAGAAGCGGAGTTGTTACTAAAAAGGGTGCTTCAATATCGGAAATAATTTCAATTATAGACAGTGGAAACCCTGTAATTGCATGGTACACCTCAGATCCTGATAAGGATATAGCCTATAATGATTCATGGTATGATTATCAGACAAATGAATTAATACGCTGGCCCGCAGGTGAACATGCTGTTGTTATCAGTGGTCACGATTCAGGCTATTTTACATACAGTGATCCGAATACAGGCTCAAGCCGTACAATCTCACAGGAAAGGTTCAGCAAAAATTTTAAAGAGCTTGGCTCAAGAATTGTTTATTATAACAGTTAATACGATAAAGTTAATGACAATAGCTAAAAAATATTGACATCAATAAAACAATATGATATAATATTATTCAGATTGATTTTAAGGCAACACCGCACAAAGCACGTCAAAAGACTTTGTACGTCATAAACTTGCAAATTTTCCGTCATCTTACACACAATTTTTTCACCATACGACAGTATGCTTTCAAAAATTCTATGCAATCTGACGAAAAATATATCTGCGTTTCTGCCACACAAGCTTTATGCGGTATTGCCTTAAATTATCTAATTAATCTAATCACAAATTAAGATAAGTAATATCATTACTTATCAAGTAATTAAGGAGAGTTTTATGCGTATTTCAAAACTTGCAGCTACTTTTTTTACAGCTGCTGTGATGGCAACTTCATTTTCAACCGCAACCATTTCATCAACCCCTTTTTTAGCAAATGCTTCACTTACTTCATCTTCAAAAACAGCAGGCGATACTATCTGGGAATATGGTGATTGCCAGTATGGGACAAACCTTTGCCCCATTGCAGGATTATACAAAACAGATGATTCAAAAGTACTCATTACACCAAGTGGCGATGTATATATGCAAAAATATTTAATGTCACCAAGTTGTGATTCTCCATATACCGGAAGAACAAAGGTTATGCTTGTTCAAAATTCAAAGTATGATGACTACTATGAATTCTATTTTGATGAATCTAATTATAAAAAATTCAAAGGAACTGATTCTGAAACAGATAAACTCATGAAAGATTACATTACAATTGGCGAAAGACTCTTTTTTAACAAAAAAAAGAGGAGCTTTGGTGAACAACTTAATGGATTTTCTTCATTTTTGTCAGGTACTGTTGTATTTGAAGGTGTAGCTGATTATTCCCATGGCGAATATTTCGGTTTTGCACCCGGCAATATTGTAAACAATAATATTAATACAGATTCACCAGATATAACTGATTTGACCACATTGCAATTATATTGTCTTGGTGAGCTAAAAGGTGAAACAAGCAAATATGTAGAAATTAATAATTACCGTTATTATTTAAGCATGATTAATGCGGATTTAAATTTTGATGGAAAGGTTAATCATGCGGATCTTGCTACATTAAAACAGATTATTGCTAAAGTAAAGACAGTAGACCAGATTTTAAACCAAGAATTTGGCGTTTGACTTATAATAATCTGCAATAATATTATAGAACGTCCTATTTTCAGGACGTTCTATTTTTATAATTTTCTGGTTTTTAAAAACACAATTTTTTAATAATTTCTGTTTCGATTAATTTATAAGTTTACGCAAAAGGCATAAATCCATGCAGTTGTCCTCACCTTTTTTGTCATACTTCAATGCACTGCAAGGTCTGTTCAGCACTTTATTTTGCGTACCAGCAATATAATCAACCACTTGTGCCTTTGATAAAAAAGCTGCTCCAAGCTCCTGTTTATCAGTATTTATATCACTCAAATCCACAGATACCTTACCGTCATAATAATACAAATCATAATTTCCAGTCTTTGTACAGCTGTATATCAGCGAATTATCAGAAACGGGACAAGCGTCAGAGCAATTATATTCACTTGAATTTATGGGCAGTAAATCAAAATCCAAGCCGTCATATTTTACTATACAATCATTATGATTTTCAGGTGATGTCCAGCTTGTGAAATAAAGACTATCCCCAAAGCAAATCGGATAATATGCGGTTGACATATTATCTGCATATACTTCACTTTCATATCCTGTTACGGTGTCTATTTTATATATTGATGATATTCCGTTAATATATTTTGCATAATAAACATAATTTCCGTCAGCTGAATAGTAAGGCATTGCCTCCTCATAGTCATCATTTGTAAGCATTTTAATCTCATTTGTATGCAGATTCATTTCTGCAATATTATAAACAAAATCGTTCTTCTGCTGACTCCAATAACCACGTTTGAATACAATTTTACTGCCGTCAGGTGAATACTTTGGATCTTCATTCCTGTAACCGCTGTTTTCAGTAAGATTTGTAACCGTACCACTTACTGCGTTGTAATTATATATATCCCACTCATCAGCCGCCTTATCTATTGCCATGAAAACTATTTCACTCGGACTGCATCCGAAATCTCCATTCATAGCATGACTGAAATCACCTGTAATTTCGCTTACATTTCCTTTTAAATCACGAATATACAGCGAACTGTCCCCTGCCTCATAGCTTGTATAGCTGTGCCATAACAGCCACCCCTCAGGGATATTCGCTTCTGAACTGCTGTTAAGGGCAGCACTTTCTGATGCAATTGCTGCACCAACGGCAACAACTGCTGTAAATAATTTCTTTAACACAAAGTCGCTCCTTTCAGAACAAGCACCGCACAAAAATTGTGCGGTGCTTGTTGCTTAAAAATACAGCTAAACTGATACGAATTCAAATTTTATTATACAGGCAATGAATTTATAATGCCAAGAACCTTCTTCTGAACTGAAACAGCGTCCTGAGCATTGATTCCGTTTCCGTTGCCCTGAACATCAGCATTTACTATTCCCTGCTTTGAAATAGAATATTTATTGCTGTCGATAAGATAGCACTTAATAAGAACTGCATCAGAAATATCTACTGAATTGTCACAATTTGCGTCACCATGCATAGTTGGATTTAGTGTTGTAACTGTAGTTACCGCAGTTGTTGAAGCGGAAGTTGCCGAAGTTGTAACAATCGGTGCAGGTGTGCTTCCGCTGATATGGTAACCCATTGACTTAAAAGTACCGTTTGTTTCAAAATATCCGCCTGTATTTATGCTTCCGTCTGCATTTCTCCATGTCTTATGGAAATCAGTTCCCATCGCTCCGACTGCTGTGCTTATAAAATCGGAATCTGCCGGGCCGTTGAACTTTGTACCTATTTTTGAACCATTGGATACGCTTGTATCTGAATCCACCTTATAATAACCGCTGTTATAGTATACGCCATTATTATATGTACCAACATATTTATCATTGGCAATCTTTATTGATGAATTGTTGTAATATGACATAAGATTATCAAAATCACAATTTTTACAGCGATATACCGAGAAATTAGGCTTTCCGTTATTTCCTATACTGTTATTTACTGCCGTACAATCTCTGATTACTGCAAGCTCAGGATTATTATTATCTGTAAAGCCGCAGTTAAGATTTTCAAATGCAAGACAATTCTTTACAATATGTGCCGAACCTACTCCTGAACCGCCGAGCTTAAAGCCATTTCCGTCACAATCTCCGTATCCTTCCCCAAATTCAGTGTAGCCATTTCTGAAAGCAATACAGTTCTGAATTGTAACAACGCCGATAGGCCCTGTTGCAGACTTTGCAAATAAGTCCCAACCATCATCAGAGTTATTGTATGCCATACAGCCGTCAAATACATTGCCCTCTCCGCATGTAAGCTTAGCAGCAAAGCCGTCCGCATTTTCCATTGTTTTATCATCGCAGTTATTCTTTGATGTACAATTTAAAATAAGGTTGTTTGACGGCCACTGTGAAATCAGAGTGTCACTTGTTTTATAGCGTGAAATTTGAAGTCCTGTATCCTGATTGTCATTGAATACCATCATTTCAATTCGGTTGTTATCACCTGAAAGAAGCATTCCGTTATCTGCTGCCTTTGTTATTTCAAACCCCTTGAAATACCAGTAATTGCCGTCAAGAACAACACCTCTCTTTGAAGCATCAGCCTCTCCCTGACCTGAAAAATCCCATACAACGTCTGCACCGGGATATGCACAAATTGTCTTGTATGCACCTGCTGAACCGCTGTTTGACTCATCTATGAGAATAGTGTCACTGAACTTATATGTACCGCCAAGAAGATAAATCGTACCGCCTGCCTTTACAGCATTAACGGCTGAAAGAACGTCTGTCGGACTGTTTTCAGACGTACCGTTTCCGCCGCCGTTCGGTGAGCAGTAAATTACGTCATTTCCGATTACAGGAGCAAGTGTCGTAACAGTTTTAACAGTTGTGGTCTTAACTGTTGTAGTCGGAACGTTTGCAGTTGTTTGAGGTGCGGTTGTTGTCTGCTGCGGAACATTTGTTGTAGCAGGCGGATTATAGCTTCCCGAATCATGACTTACAGACTTTGTATTGCCGCTGTAGGACTTTATCTTCGACATCAGCTCGGTGTTCATTGCATATGAACTGTCATCAACCGAATTATTGAAAGTAAACTGAAAGTCGCCGCCGTTTACACGTCCTGCACTTGCTGTTACGATTGCAGGAATATCCTTTGCAGCGTCTGACTTATATGAATACATATTGGCTGATGTATCGAAATTGGTGTATACTGAACCTCCGGCTACAGCCTTTACACTGCTTGGAACTTTCTCGGAAGCACTTGAAACCTCATAAGCGTCAAAGCTTGTATTATCCTGAGCATATGTAATATAGCTCTTAACACCCTCCATATAATTGTTATAAGACTTTATTATGCCGCCGTTTTCACCTGAAAATGTACCTGAATCCAAAGCATCACTTCCCTGCTTTGAGCTCATCATTGGATAAGGACAATTTCTGAAATAGTTTGCCTCAACAAATGCACAGCCGCCGTAGGTTACACCTACACCATACTTTGAATTGCCGTCATAATAGTTATTGTAAACATGAACAGACATTGTTCTTATTCTTGGGTGACGTGAATCTGAATGGTCGAACCAATTGTGATGATATGTAATAAAGTTTTCACCTGTTTCAGACTTCATGCCGCAAAGTGACATTTTTCCCGAATCCCAGAAATGATTATAAGAAATGGTTATATACTTTGAGTCATTTTTCAAATCCATAGAGCCGTCACCCTTTGCCTGATCGGCATCAGAACCTGCTGTACCATAGAAAATATCATTATTATGTACCCATATATTGTAGTTATCTGTTTCAAGAGCAATTCCGTCATCACCAAAAAGCATTATTCCAAGATTTCTTATTTCAACACTTCTTGCTCTCTGGCATCTTACACCAAAGCCGTAGCAGGTAGCGTCCTCACCGATACCCTCAACTGTTATATTCTGAATAGGCTTGCTTGTCGAACTTGCTTTAAGCAAAAGATTATTGGTATCACCCGAACCTGTAACTCCGCTTGCTGTCACCTTGCCGACAATTCTTATTGCAACAGGTCTTTTTTCATATCCTTTCTGCATTGCCTTGAGAATTTCGCTGATGCCTGTACAGTCTGTATATTTAGAGTCTGCCGTCTGTACTGACATCTTTACAGTTGACTTTGTATCTTCCGTAACATAAAGAACAACTGCATCTGATTTAAGAGTACCGTCATCATTATAAGCACCTATTCCGCTGCCGCCTGTTACTGAACTTGCAGCAAAGCAGAAGCCCTCTCGATTATAAGATGATGACGTAACAGTAGTTACTGCACCGTCTGTTTCTCCGCTTGAAACAACCTTAATGGTATGGCTGCCTGCTTTAAGTCCGACAATATCAGCTCTGTAAGCGTCCTGATATTTTCTTATAAGCTCTGAGTCAATTTTTATACCGTCACAATAGACATCATAGCTTCCCGAACCGCCTGTCCATGTGACATAAGCTCCGTTTTCATATCCCTTACCTGCGACAATACTAACACTGCTTGCTGCATCTGCCATAAGAAAATTACTGCTTGATGAGGGCAGCAGCCAATTAAAGCTTGAGCTTGGCATACAAACTGCATTTGTAATCATCAAAGCAGCCGCTGTAAGAGATGCCATACTTTTTTTAAGTTTAAGATTCTTCATTTTCCCTTTCTCCTTTAAAATATTTGAATAACGCCGAACATTGCCTTTTGTTATGCATTTGCAAAGCTATATCCTTTGTTTGTTCTCCCTATTTATTATAATATAAAAAAAAATAATTGTCAATGATTACATAAAAATTTAGGCAAAACGAAAAAATTTATATGCCTTTCTTGTAATTTATACTGTTGTATGCTATAATTAAGTTGATATAAAAAGACTAAAGGAGCTAAAAATGAAACTTATATTTGCAGTAGTAAACAAAGATGACAGCCACGCTGTATCCCGTACCCTCACCAAAAACGGCTTTTACGCTACAAAGCTTGCTTCAACAGGCGGATTTTTAAGTTCCGGAAATACAACCTTTATGATTTGCACTCAGGACAGCAAGGTGGATATAGTAATTGAGCTGATTGCCGCTAAAAGTCATAAGAGAAAACAAGTTGTCGATTCTGCCCTGATGAGCCTTTCTGGTGATTCATTCGGTTCAATTCCAACCGAAATTCAGATAGGCGGTGCAACCATTTTCGTTACGGACGTTGAACGCTTTGAAAAGGTATGATTTTAAATGAAAAATAAAATTTATGGAAATAAAACTCTGCTTTCTGCATTGGAAAATATGGCTGTTACTCAAAAAACAGCTCAGACAGTCCTGTTTTACGGAGAAAAGGGCTGCGGACGGAAAACTCTGGCGGATTACTATTGCAGACTGCTCCTTTGCACCAATCTGACCGGCGGCAAGCCATGCGGAAACTGCAAAGCCTGTCACAACATTGAAAGCGGAGTACACCCTGATGTTATTTTTGCGGAGAAAAGCGGCAAGCTCGGAGGATATTCAGTGGATACCGCAAAAAGGATATGCAGTGACTCTTACATCAAGCCTAACAATGGCGACAGAAAAATATATATTTTTTCAGACTGTCACGCAATGGACGCAAGAACTCAGAATACACTCCTTAAAATCATTGAAGAACCGCCTGAACACGCTTATTTTATATTTACCTCTGAATCAAAAAGTGATTTTCTGCCCACAATCATTTCAAGATGCTCATGCTTTCAGGTATCCGAATGTTCCGAGGAGGAATGCAGGACAGCTCTCCTTGAACGAGGCTATGACCAAAATCAGATTGACTATGCGGTAAGCTGTTTTCATGGGAATATAGGTATGTGTATAGACCTGCTTTCAGAGCAGTCACTAAAGAAAACAGTGGAATTGACAAAAACACTTGTTAATAGTATAATAAGCAGTGACGAGTATGGTTTTGCCGCCGCTGTCAGCGGTCTTGGCAGGGACAGAAATGAGATTAAGCAAACTCTTGCCATGCTTGACAAGCAGGTGAGAGATGCAGCAGTTATTGCAAGCGGAGTAAGTACGGATAAAATCGGCTGTTATCCGGAAGGTGCATATCGTCTTTCAGAGAAAATTACGGCTTCTCAGGCTGTTAAAATCCACGAGTCGATAAATCGGGCATGGTACGGCATTGAAACAAATGCAAACGCCGTACTGATTCTGACCGCCTTGTGTACGGAAATAGCTTCGGTCTGCTGCTGATTCAGAATGGAGAGCTTATGATAGAAATTGTTGGAATACGATTTAAAAGTGTTGGAAAGGTGTATTATTTTGCACCGGGTGATATATGTGCGACTGTAGGCGACAGAGCCATAGTTGAAACCATAAGAGGCATTGAATGCGGTGAAGTTGTCATTGCAAACCGTCAGATTGATGACAGCGAGATAAATTCTCCGCTAAAGCCGATTATACGCCTTGCAACTTCTGAGGACATAAAAATTGTCGAAAAGAATAAAATCAAGGAACAGGAAGCATTTAAAATCTGCGAGGAAAAAATTGCATTCCGCAAGCTTAACATGAACCTTGTTGACGTTGAATGCACATTTGATAACAACAAGCTTCTGTTTTACTTCACAGCAGAATCCAGAGTTGACTTTCGTGAGCTTGTAAAAGACCTTGCCGCCGTTTTCAGAACAAGAATTGAATTAAGACAAATCGGCGTAAGAGATGAAGCTAAAATTCTCGGCGGACTCGGTATCTGCGGCAGACAGTTCTGCTGTAAGGGACATATGGGTGAGTTTCAGCCGGTTTCAATCAAAATGGCAAAGGAACAGGGACTTTCCCTGAATCCTACGAAGATTTCAGGCACATGCGGACGTCTTATGTGCTGTCTTAAACATGAGCATGAAGCCTATGAGGACTTGCTGAAAATCACTCCTAAGGTCGGAGCTGTGGTAACTCTGCCTGACGGCATCAAAGGCATTGTTGAAGAAGCAAACCTTATTACAGGAAAATTAAAAATAAAGCCTGAAAAGTCAGACGTTCCCGTTTATTTCGACAGAAACGAAGTAAAGCTTATTCGTGATGCAGAAATCAGAGTTAATCGTGATGAGCTTAAAGCCTTAAAAGGATTAGAGGGCTGATTATGACTGAACAGAAAGTAAATTATCAGGTTATTCTTGATAAGGAACTGAAAAATATTGAAAGGAACGGGAAAATTCCCGTTCTTTTACTCCATGTATGCTGTGCACCATGCAGCAGCTATGTTCTGGAATATCTCAATAAATATTTCAGAATACTGATTTACTTTTATAACCCGAATATTTCTCCTTCAAAAGAATATGAATACAGACTTAATGAGGTCAAGCGACTTGTTGAGGAAATGCCCCTTCAAAATCCTGTTGAAATCATTGAGGGCAAATATGAACCCGAGATTTTTTATAACCTTACAAAAGGACTTGAAACTGAACCTGAACGTGGTGAAAGATGCCGCAAATGCATATCACAGCGTTTAAAGCAGGCGGCTTATGCCGCAAAGGAGCTTAATACGGACTATTTCACCACAACCCTCACAATAAGTCCGCATAAGGACAGTGCTTTCATCAATTCGGCAGGCAGGGAAATCTCACAGGATACAGGCATTCCGTATCTGTTTTCAGACTTCAAAAAACGTAACGGTTATAAACGTTCAATACAGCTTTCTGCCGAGTATAATTTATATCGGCAGAATTTTTGCGGCTGTATTTACTCAAAGAATAACAGCGAGGATAAATAAATGAAAAAAGAATATCTTGAAGCAGGAAAAATCGTGAACACTCACGGAATAAAAGGCGAAGTTAAAATCATGCCTTATTGTGACTCTCCCGAACTTTTCTGCGAATTTGACCGTTTTTTCATCGGCAGAAACCATGAGGAAATAAATGTTCAGCGTTCAAGGGTGCAGAAAAATATGGTCATAGCAAAGCTGGAGGGGATTGATACTCCTGAAGATGCCGAAAAACTGAGAAACAAAATGCTTTATATGCATCGTGACGACCTTGAACTTGATGATGATACATACTTTATCCAAGACCTTATCGGATTGACTGTAAAAAATGCAGACAGCGGCGAGGTTTACGGTGAAATTGATGACGTAATGCAGACGGGTGCAAACGATGTTTACTCAATTAAAGGCGAAAATAAAAGCTATCTGATTCCTGCAATCCCCGAGGTCATAACAGAAACCGACATAGACGGCGGATTTATGCTTATCAGACCTCTGGACGGGCTTTTTGATGAATAATTTGCGGAGGTTATAATGAAAATTGAAATAGCAACATTATTTCCCGAAATGTGCGAAGCCGTTTTGGGTGAAAGCATTATCGGACGTGCAAGAAAAAAAGGGGCAATAGAGCTTAACTGCCGTCAGATAAGAGATTATACTCAGGATAAGCACCGCAGAGTTGACGATATTCCGTATGGAGGCGGAATGGGCATGGTTATGCAGTGCGAACCAATATATAACTGCTACAAAGCGGTCTGTGAGCAATTCGGCTGTAAGCCGCATACAATATATATGTCACCGAAAGGAAAAATTCTTACACAGGAAAAATCCATAGAGCTTTCCAAAAAAGAGAATATTTTGATAATTTGCGGGCATTATGAAGGCGTAGACCAACGAATTATTGATAAAATCGTGGACGAAGAAATTTCAATAGGTGATTATGTACTTACAGGCGGAGAACTGCCTGCAATGGTGCTTGTCGATTCTGTTGCAAGAATGTGTGAAGGAGTTTTGTCAAACGAAGAATGTTTTACGGAAGAAAGCATTTACAGCGGACTTCTTGAATACCCTCACTACACCAGACCTGAAGTGTGGGAGGGCGAGACCGTTCCTGCCGTACTCCTTTCCGGACATCATAAAAATATTGCTCAATGGCGTCATGAGAAAAGTCTGGAGCTTACAAAAGAGCGTCGCCCCGATCTCTATAATTCGTATAATATGAACAATGTATGAACTGATTTAGATAAATTAAACACATTCGTATGTTGAAAGTTATATATTCTTAATAAATAAGTTCAACATTTTTTGTAGTGATAATAAACAACTGATGAACAAAAAATTACGCCGCATTTTAACTAAATGTAGAAAATACTTTAATTTGCAGATTTGTTGTGAAAAATCCGTTGACTATGTGGTAAAATGCTTGTATAATGAAAATCAGCAAATGGAACAAATTGCAAAATCGGCATTTTTTATCCGATAACCATAGAATAGGAGAGTTAGTTATGTTTGTTAAAGAAGTAATGGTTAAAAATCAGGTTGGACTTCACGCAAGACCTGCTACATTCTTTATCCAGAAGGCAAATGAGTTTAAGTCATCAATCTGGATTGAAAAGGAAGAACGCAGAGTAAACGCTAAGAGCCTTCTCGGTATTCTTTCACTTGGCATTGTCGGCGGTACAACTATCAAGGTTATTGCTGACGGTTCTGATGAACAGGCAGCAGTTAACGCTCTTGTTGATCTCGTTGACAGCGGTTTCAGTGACGAAAACAGATAGAAATAACAGTCCGCAGGCATTTATATCAGAAAAATAAAATGATAAGGCGTTACGATATGGTAACGCCGTTTTGTTTTTCAGCTGCTTAAACAGTCAAACATATTTTCTGCAAAAATTGCATATCCTCTTGATGAATCCTCAATAAAAACATGAGTAACTGCTCCTACAAGCTTGTTATCCTGAATAATCGGACTGCCGCTCATTCCCTGAACTATTCCTCCCGTTTCATTGAGAAGTCTTTTATCTGTTATCCTTATTGTCATATTTTTTGTGTTGTCCTTTGATGAACAGTCTATGCTTTCTATTTCAATCTCATATTCCATTGCCTGACAGCCTGATACAGTCGTAAGAACGGTAGCCTTTCCCTCTTTTATCTCCTGCTTGAAGCCCATTTTATATTCATTTCCGCAGCATATGGAAAGTGCAGACTCGGTTAATGTTCCGAATACTCCGCATTTATTGTTCAATGTTAATGAGCCCATAGGTCTGTTTGAAGTAAAACAGCCCTGAAGTTCTCCCGGAATACCTGTTCTTCCCTTGACGGCACACGTTATTTCAACAGGAACTGCCTGTCCGCTTGAAAGGGGTACTATTTCTCCCGTATCAGCATCACATATCGGATGTCCAAGTCCTGCAAAACGTCCGCTTGACTTATCTATAAATGTAATCGTACCTATTCCTGCCGTACTGTCACGAACCCACATACCTGCAAAATATCCTTTTTTGCTTTCCGAATAAACGGGTGTCAGATTTGTTTCAATTTCATTGCCGCCCCGATTTATGGTAGCCTTTATCGTTTTGCCATCACTCTCATTTATAATATTCTGAATTTCAGAATTTGAAGAAACAGGCTTATTGTCAAGCAGACGAATAATATCTCCCTCTTTTATGTCAGCGTCAAAGGCAGGACAAACCGGACTTCCCTTTTCTTCAATGCTGTCAAGATGAATTACCATTACGCCGTCCATAAGCAGTTTTATTCCGAACGGAGTTCCGCCTGCAATAAGAGTTGGAGCTTCTGTATTGTGAACCTCTACATTTTTGACGGGAATAATACCGAAAAGTGATAACGAAACCTCTTTTGTTTCGGGATATGTCTGTTCCCATGCTGCCGAAACGGTAAGCGGCGTGCTTTCCTTTATAGCCGGAAATTCGTTAAGCTCAAGCTTTTGTCCTGTTTCAACATAAAAACTATCGGGCAAAACCTTGTCATAGTACGAGGTTATCCCGAATAAACCTATAAAAGCAGCAGATAATAAAACTGCACCTGCTTTTGCGACCTTTATTTTCTTAAACATTCTTGACTTTTTCCTTTCGTAAATTTAATGTTACATTCTTTAGGCAACACTGCACAAAGCACGTCAAAGAAATTTGCACGTCATAAACTTGCAAATTTTCCGTCATATTACACATAATTTTCTCACCATACGACAGTATGCTTTCAAAAATTCTATGCAATCTGACGAAAAATATATCTGCGTTTCTGCCGCACAAGCTTTGTGCGGTGTTACATTTATTATTCAACAAAAGCAATCAAATATAAAAGAGAATAAGTCACAAATTTATCAGGAGTTGCTATCCATGAAAAATATATACAAAACAAGAAAAAGATGTGTACTGTTACTTATTTTGAAGCTTATTCTTGCGGTATTAACCATTATATACCCGCTGTTTATGAATATTATGTCAGGACTGGGTATGTTTATTGAGTGGAACGACTCAGGTATTGTCTATAACAGCAATAAATACAATTCTCAGCTTGCTTTATGCGGTTGGTCTTTGATTTTCGGCGGACTTGCCCTGACATTATCTGCTGTTTTTTGTATTTTAAAAAAAAATAAAATTTCAATTTTCACCTCATTGGCAGGATTTATTCTTTCCATGGCTTCACTTCACAAAATAACATCTCATGCCGACCTTGCAGGCTGGAGCAATAAATATACCTTGGAGCCTGTAAGCAATATGTATACAGCAAGAATTCTTCCCGATGTCTTTCCGTTTATTTTATGCATTATTATTTCGATAATACAAATTATTTTTTTCAGTCACCACCGCACAATGCAGCTTTAAGGCAATACCGCACGAAGCTTGTGCGGCAGAAACGCAGATATATTTTTCGTCAGATTGCATAGAATTTTTGAAAACATACTGTCGTATGGTGAGAAAATTATTTGTAATATGACGGAAAATTTGCAAGTTTATGACGTGCAAAGTCTTTTGACGTGCTTTGTGCGATATTGCCTTAAAGGCATTTCATAATACAAAAAATTATTAAATTCTTATTTTTTATACCCGTTTTTACATTAAAAAAGTATTGACAGGCTGTATTTTTTATGTTATTATATTAAAGTTGAATGCGGTTTCTGTTAGCCGTAATTATACTATGTAAAACTTCCGGAATATAGATGTGCGGGCCCTGTGCAACAGGACTTCGTGAACCATGTCAGGCGGGAAACCGAGCAGCATTAAGCGCTATGTCGTGTGTGCCGCAGCAAGCCTGCACATCTATGTTCCGGACTTTTTATGAAGTTGCGAAAAGGAGATCTGACAACAAATGAAGCTCATTTTTAATCATTTGAAACGCTCCATTATCTGTTTTTTATCTGCTTTAAAACAGTCTGCAAGATACATACTGTGGGCATATTATTTTTTTACCTTAATATTTTCCATAGATTATCTCTCCGGATCTGCTGATTATGAATATCAAGCCGATATGATGATTACCATTTTCTTCTTTATTCTTATTATCGACCTGAGTATAACTTTTGTTTTTTATGTAAAAGAACGTGCAGATTATAAATTTTTGGATTTCCATAAGTATGATAATGAACTTATCGGAAAAAATTTTATTGGATTTAAAAAAAAGGACAAACTTTTTTCAAAGGCTCTTGATATGCTTTTTAAAAGAGATTTGAAAAATGCTCTTGATACCTTTATTTCAATTAAGGAATACGAACTGACCGAATCTGAAAAAGGTGTGCTCAGCTTCTACATTGCAAGATGCTATCAGATTATGGGATACGCTGCAAATGCTCTTACAAATTACGAAAATGCAGAATCATGCGGCTTCAGTAATGAGCTTGTCCCAATTTTCAAAGCAAGATGCTGCGGTGACATGGGTGAACTCGACAGAGCAGTTGAAATGTACAAAGAGGTGCTTAAAAGCGGCAATCAATATTCCAATATAGTCCGTACTGATATCGGAAGAATGTACCTTACCGAAAACAAAGCTGCCGATGCTCTCAAATGGTTTAGTGAAGCTGTTGAAAGACATGAGGATTACGGCAATGCTTTAGGCGGCTGTGCAATTGCTTATACTCTTTTACACGATTTTGAAAAGGGCGAGGACTTTTACCGCAAAGCAATTTTAAATCATGTTCCCGATTCTCAGGGTTTTACTTCATATTACAAAGAAATACAAGCCGCCTCACTTCTGGAAAACAAGTCTGCAACATCATCTCAGAAAGGAGAGTGATTTGTCTTGTACAAAGCTTTATACCGCAAATGGCGTCCGCTGACGTTCGATGATGTTATTTCTCAGCAGCACATAACCGATACGCTGAAAAATCAGATAATAAACGGCAAAACTGCTCATGCATACCTTTTTACAGGCTCAAGGGGTACGGGTAAAACGACATGTGCCAGAATTCTTGCAAAAGCTGTAAACTGTCAGCATCTTCAAAACGGCAGTCCGTGCCTTGAATGTGAAATATGCAGGGACGCTGATGCAGGTGCATTATCCGACATAATTGAAATTGACGCTGCTTCAAATAACGGCGTTGACGATATTCGTGACTTGCGTGAGGGTACTGTGTATACTCCTGAAAAATGCACTTATAAGGTTTACATCATTGATGAGGTTCATATGCTTTCTCCCAGTGCATTCAATGCACTTCTTAAAATCATGGAAGAACCGCCTGCATACGTTAAATTTATTCTTGCAACAACTGAAATTCACAAAGTTCCTGCAACTATAACGTCACGCTGCCAAAGATATGATTTCAGACGAATAAAAACCGAGGACATTGCAAAACGTCTTTTATATATTTCCGAAAAGGAAAATATAAAGCTTTCTGAGGACGGTGCCAACCTTATTGCAAAATTAGCTGACGGCGGTATGCGTGACGCTTTATCCCTTCTTGACCAATGCTCTGTTTGTGCCGAAAACATAACCTCTGCCGAGGTATCAACAATAGCAGGCATTGCAGGACGTGACTATTTGTATGAACTTCTTGAGGCTTTCCCAAATGAAGATACTGCTGCTGCAATGAAGATTACAAGCTTGCTCCACTCCATGTCAAAAGACCTCACAAGGCTCTGTGAGGAGCTTATCATGCAGCTTAGGAATATTATGCTCATAAAGCTTATGGACGACAAAGCGGCGGAGCTTATCGTTTGTATGCCTGAAGAATTTGAAAGGCTGAAAAAAATCAGCGAACTCTATTCACTGGAAGCAGTAATGGAGAAAATTGAAGTTTTGCAGGAATGTCGTGAAAGAATGACCAAGGTTCTTAACAAGCGTGTTGAATTTGAAATGGCTTTGATAAGAATTTGCAGAAATATAACTATAAATAATGCTGTTTCTATTGACAATTCTGAAATTTATGATAAAATAAAAAAGTTAGAGGATAAAATCCGCAGCGGAGCTGTAAGGGTACAGAATGTCCCTGCGGCTGAAACCGATGAAATCACTTCAAAGCAATTCAGCAGTCCTGCTAATGAAGCAGAGCTGAAACCAAATGTTGACCTCAGAAATGTAAAAGCAGAGGATCTGGTTACATTTGAACAGTGGGGTGCGGTTCTTGCAGAGCTTGAAAAAATCAACCCCGCAATTGTAGGAAGTCTTTCTGAATCTCAAGCTAAAACTGTCGGCAATATCCTCCTCATCATTGCTAAAAACAGATTTTTCATAACTTTGTTTAAGGTCAAGGAGAATGCAGCAGCTTTGAATGAGGCTATTCTCAGGGCAACCGGAAGCAGATATGTCGTAAAAGCAAAATGCATCGTTTCCAAAGAAGAACAGCAAAGCATGGCGGAAAATCTGATAAAAAAAGCTCAAAGCAGCAGTATTGATACAGCTGTTGAATAAATTACATTGCATATTTACTGCATAATAATATTTATAAAATTTAAGGAGAATTAAGAATGAAAGCAAGATTACCAAAGAATATGGCTGGCGGTCAGAATATGAACGCTATGGTTAAACAGGCTCAGAAAATGCAGGACGAAATCGTTGAACTTCAAAATGAAATTGAAGAAAGAGATTTTACTGCAACTGTCGGCGGCGGAGCTGTAGAGGTTGTTGTTACAGGTAAAAAGACAATCAAGAGCCTCACTATCAAGCCTGAGGTTGTTGATAAGGACGATATCGAAATGCTCCAGGATCTTATTATCAGTGCTGTAAACGAGGCTGTTAATAATGTTGAGCAGACAACAGAAGAAGAAATGAGCAAAATTACAGGCGGAGTTTCACTTCCGGGCTTATTCTAATGGCTGACCATAACGCACTGCCGCTTATAATCCTTGCGGAAAAGTTTGCAAAGCTCCCCGGCATTGGCATGAAAACCGCACAGCGTCTGGCATACCATGTTATGTCAATGGATGAAAGTGAAGCCGAGGAATTTGCAGAGGCTATTGTCAACGCAAAAAAAACTGTCCACAACTGTGCATGCTGTCAAAACCTTACTGAACGTGAGGTTTGTCCCATTTGCTCTGATGAAAACAGGGATAGATCAGTTATATGCGTTGTTGAAGGCCCTAAGGACGTTTCTGCTTTTGAACGCACTCGGGAATATAACGGCGTTTACCACGTTCTTCACGGACTTCTCTCCCCTATGGACGGAATTACTCCTGACTGTCTGAAAATTCGTGAGCTTCTTGCAAGAATTTCAGACGGCTCTGTAAAAGAAGTCATTATGGCTACAAATCCAACGGTTGAGGGCGACGCAACTGCACTTTACATTGCTAAATTACTGAAACCGCTTGGAGTAAGGGTATCACGTCTTGCATTCGGACTTCCTGTTGGCGGAGTTCTTGAATATGCGGATGAGGTTACTCTTTACAAGGCTCTGGAGAACAGAAATTATATGTAATACACCCCGTAAACGCAAAGGGAATGCTCTGCAAAGAGTATTCCCTTGATTTATTTTTATTATGAACATTAAACGATATTTGCTTCACCTTTTTTATCCTGCAAGATGTCCTGTCTGCAATAAAATCATAAATTATAATGATGACTTTTGCACTGAATGCAGAGCAAAAATAACACCATATACTGATTTTCATGAAATCGAAAACTGCGACTGTGCATATTCTGTATGCTGTTATGACGAGAACATACAGCCTGCCGTATTTCTGCTGAAAGACGGCATTTGCGGAAACAGTGCTTACGCTTTTGCTCTGGGACTAAACAAACTGCTTACTGAAAAAAATATTATCAGCAAGTTTGATATTATCGTTCCAATTCCAATGTTTAAAACAAACAAACGCAAAAGAGGATATAATCAGTCTGAGCTTATCGGTAAGGAGCTTTCTATCCTCAGCGGCATAAAATTAAATTCAGGCTGTCTTTCAAAGATTAAAAAAACACGTCCGCAAAAAGAATTGAACGGCAAAGAACGTCTTGAAAATCTGAAAGGAGTTTTTCGTGCTGATTCATCTCAGGTAAATGGCAGAAGTATACTTTTGATTGACGATATATGCACCACAGGAAGTACGCTGAAAGAGGCGGCAGGTGCTTTAAAATCATGCGGAGCAGAATATGTATGTGCCTTAACATATTGCAAAACTCTTTAATAGTGTAATCTTCTTACTAATACTCAGTTTATTTATTTGACTTAACGGCAAAAATAGGATATAATTATCTCATGTGTGGTGCTTTTTAAGCTGTAAATAATTCAGTACAAACTTCGTGCAGCGTCACACTTGCATAATTATATTTTACGGAGGTACATTATATGTTTTGTCAAAAATGCGGTAATAAACTTGATGACAACGCAAAATTCTGCACCAGATGCGGAACTCCGACTTCAATTTCATTGAATGAGGTTAAGAACAGCGAAAATAAGTCAAACCGAAATACAAGCAGTCCATTAGATACAGATACGGAAGATTATATCTATATTCCGCCAAAAAGACCTGTCAGCATTGAAAAAAATACTGAGATTCATGCTGATGATAAATCGCAAACCTCTGACTTTACTGAAATATCAAGTTCAGACAGTCAGCTCTCTGACAATAACCATGACTTTACAGAGCAATCTGCTGAAATAAAATCCGATAATGCTGATTCGTTCAACAATGTGCAGACACCTGCTATAAATAATACTCTGCATGGACAGTCATCAGCAGATTTTTCGGACAGCAGTTCAACAGTTATTCAGGACGATACTCACATAAATGAATATTCGTCCACACAGTCTGCTGATAATGGCAATTCATATAATACTGATTTTTCCGAGGAATATAGTGAGGTAATGCCTGTTGAGGAAGATACCCCAACAAATGTTTCACGAGGAAGAAGATTCGGAGCTTCGGTTTTAGTAGTATTTTCGATTATATTCATGGTTCTTTTAAATACTGCTGTATCAGTCAGATTTTCAATAAACGGAAACAGCGTTCAAAAGTCATTCAATAAAATCAAAATAAATGCTCTCATGGACGCTGAAACAGATAACGGAAAATCTGTTGTTTCCTATATATATGACCAGCTTGATGACAATCTCAAAAACAATTACGGCGTTGAAGAAAAACATCTCAGAAACTTTATGGAGGAGTCTGATATTCAGTCATTTACAGCAGAAACACTCGGCAAATATGCTGATATGGTACTTCTCGGTAAGGGTAAAGCATCTTTAACTGCTGAAGATATTTCAGATTTTGTAAGAAATAATGCTGATATTATTGAAGCTGACCTTGGATATACAGTCAAGGAATCTGATTACATAGAAATTGAATCTCAATTTGATGATACGGAAGAAAGCAAATATTTAACTCCGTCAAACTGGAAAAGCGAATTTGGATTTGATTTCAGAAATACATATATTGTAATTTATGTAATTATCGGCGTATCAGCCGTAATGACTGTTTTGATTATGATCTGGCAGGCTGTCATACTTCGCAAAAAGGGCAGATACATCACAGGCAGATATGGCACATCATTCCTTATTTCAGGGTTAATCTCCGCAATTACTGCAATTGCATTATTCTTGATGTCAGTATCATCAAGCTGTCCTTTGATGATTACAGGAAAGCTTTTAATGCCGTCAGTTAAATTGTTTTCACTTATCGGCTGCATTGAATTGCTTATAGGAATAATATTTATTTCAGTGAGCAGAAAGCTCAGAAAAAAGGCATAAAAACAGGGGAACACTTTTTTCAAGTGTTCCCTTATTTTTAACCTCTGCAATTTATAATTCCGTTCTCTTTAAGATTTATCATGAACAGAAAACGTGCTTCATCACGATACTCCGGCTTAACCAGATAGTACATATAAGTTTCCATAAGATTAAACATGCCTGAGGTTCTTCCCTCAATTTTAAACTGATTAAATCCCATTGGAACATATTTATTGAAAATATCATCAGGAGTAATATGAGTACAGTAGTCCTTGATCTGAAACAATGTTGAATCCATACTCGGACATTCAAAAAGTTCAATGCCCTCAGGCAGATTGTCCTTAGTAAAACGTCCGTCAGGATATTTCTCCAGATATTCACAGTAAGCTATCTGCTGTAAACCAATGTCCTTATAATGCTGTGATCTTCTTTTACATTTCGGCTGACAGCATGAATTAACGAGGATTTCACATCTGTCCTTATGCTTTATCTGCTCCAGAAGTTCAAATCTGTTGTTGAGGTCATAGTCCATAACAACAAGATTATAGTCCTTTTCAAGCTCCTCATTAAGAGCATCTACACTGTCAAGACGCTTGCAGGTTGAGCTTGTTATTTTATATTTCGGATAATTTTTTCTTATGTACTCCTCCAGCAATGGCGATACTACTATTGCTTCATTCAGACCGTTATCTGCAAGACGCATTATGTTGTTGCAGAATTTATCTTCAAGGTGCTTTTCCTCAAGCATTGGATTTGTAAATGTAAAACGAAGAGGAATGCCCTTGCCGTTAATCGTTTTTATGACTGTTTCAATAAATTTCGGGTCACAGGTACCTACCTGTGTACGTCCGCCATTCCATATGGACGGAGGAAACACACCGAATATTGACGCTATTTCTACATCATCACGAAGAAAGTCCTTGCAGTTTTCCATCATAGAAAGAAATACCATGTTAAATCTGAAATGGTCTGTAAAGCTTGGTAAATGAAATTTAATGCTCATAATGTCCTCCAAAAATAATGTTTTAAGTGATGTCTGTTTACTGCATTAATCTTTGCAAAATCAAATTGCTGCGTCGCCACGTTCGCATGAAACAACATATCCTGCTGAATTTATCCTGTTTTCCAGACATACTCTGCATTCTGCCGCTTCTTCACCTGTACATATCTTATTATCATAAAGCTCGTACTTCTTACGAACGCTTACAGGCGAAAGATTAGGCATAACAACATTTCCGCCTGCCTGAAGTCCAAGCTCTCTGCCTTTCGGGTGAATTGTACCAAGCGCTGTTGTTGACGGCAAAAGAACCTTAGGAAAAGTAAGACGCAATATACTAAGCAATCTGAGAGTCAATTCAAGCGTTCCCTGTTTTTCTTCCCTGAATGGAGTGCTGTGATGCGGCACAAAAGGGCCTATTCCTATCATTTCAGGGTTAAGCTTTTGAAGAAAACGTATATCGCTTACAAGGTTGTCAGAAGTCTGAAAAGGTACTCCCACCATAAAGCCCGAGCCTGTCTGATACCCCAGTTTTTTCAGGGTAAACAGGCATTTTTTCCTGTTTTCAAGCGACATTTCCGCAGGATGAAGCTTTCCGTACAGCTCACTGTCAGCTGTTTCATGACGAAGCAGATATCTGTCTGCACCTGCCTCCTTCCACAAGCGGTAACATTCCTCTGAACGCTCTCCCAATGAAAGAGTAATTGCACAATCGTTGTACTTTTCTCTAATATTTTTAATTATATCATAAATTTTTTCATTAGTAAAGTACAAATCTTCTCCGCCTTGCAGTACAAACGTCCTAAACCCCAGTTTATAGCCGTTTTCGCAGCATGAAAAAATATCTTCGGCTGAAAGTCTGTAACGCTCCGCAGTTTTATTGCTCTTTCTTATTCCGCAGTAAAGGCAGTCATTTCTGCAATAGCTTGAAATTTCAATAAGTCCTCTCAAAAAAACCTTTTTGCCATAATACTTCTGACGTGTTTCATCAGCTAGTGAGCGTAAAAGCTCTGCTGTTTCCTTATCCTCGGTTTCAATGAGCTGTTTATATTCACTATCTGTAAGATTATGTGTTTCATAAAGCTTTTCTGCAATTTCTTTCATAATCAGCCGCCTAATCTTATCATTTCATCAATGCATCTGCGTGAGGAATTAATCTGCTCGTCTGTCATGTGAATTTCAAATGCCTCTCCGTTATTTATTCCTTTAAGCGAGTTATAAACGTCCATAAGTGTTGTCAGCTTCATGTTCGGACATACAATTTTCTTTGAAAGCGGATAGAATTTCTTTTCAGGACATTCGTACTGCAAATGCTCAACAATTGAAATTTCAGTTCCTATTATAAATTCTTTTGCATCAGACTTCTTTGCATAATTCATAATTCCCGATGTTGAACCTGCATAATCCGCCTGTTGTGTTACGGCAGGGATACATTCGGGATGAACAAGCACAAGTGCATTCGGGTGCAGCTTTTTTGCATTTTCAAGGTCACTTACAGTCACTGATGCGTGTACGGGACAGCCGCCCTGTAAAAGCTTAATATCCTTTTCGGGAACATTTCTCTTTACATAATCGCCAAGGTTGCAGTCAGGGATAAATAAAATTTTCTCAGCGTCCATAGCCCTTACTATTTTGAGTGCTGATGATGACGTAACACACACATCACAAACTGCTTTAAGACTTGCAGTTGTATTGATATATGCAACAACAGCTCTGTCAGGCTCCTGTTCCTTTATACGCTGAATGAACTCTGCCTCCATTTGTTCCGCCATAGGACAGCCTGCAAGTGAATTTGCGAGAAAAACCCTTTTATCAGGCGAAAGCATTTTTGCTGTTTCAGCCATGAAATGAACTCCGCAGAATAAAATATTGTCAGCGTCAACACCTTTTGCGTCAACACTCAGCTTGTAGCTGTCACCTGTGAAATCTGCAATTTCAATTATTTCCCTGCCCTGATAGCTGTGTGCTAAAATTGCAGTATTTGTTTCCTTTTTCAGCTTAATTATTTCCGTCTGTATATCCTTTATATTCATATTTTCTCCTCGTTTTACGGCGATATTATTTTGCTGCTATGACTTCAACCTCAGCCAGAACATTCTTAGGCAGTGTTTTTACTGCAACACAGCTTCTTGCAGGCTTTGATGTGAAATATTTGCCGTAAATCTCATTGAATGCGGCAAAATCATTCATATCTGCAAGAAAGCAGGTTGTTTTCACTGCTTTTTCAAATGAAGAACCCGCAGCTTTAAGAACCTCTCCGAGATTTTTCATAATCTGTTCAGTCTGACCGCAAATATCATTTGCTTCAACATTGCCTGTCTGCGGATTGATTGCAATTTGTCCTGATGTGTACACCATATCTCCGCACACAACAGCCTGTGAATACGGACCGATTGCGGACGGAGCAGATTCTGTATATACCTTTTCTATCTGATTTGACATAATTTTTTCCTCCTAGCTTTCTATCTTAAAACCATTTTTGATAAGAGCATTTCTGATTTGTTCAATATGCTCATAATTTCTTGTTTCAAGCACAATTCTCAGGTAACAGCCGTTTACTGCTGAACCCTCGTTTGCTCTTTCATGGTGGATTGAAATAACATTTCCGCCAAGCTCGGCAATAATTCTGGAAACGTCCATAAGCTGTCCGGGCTTGTCAATAAGCTCGATATTCATTGAATATGAACGTCCTGACATAAGAAGTCCACGCTTTATTACCCTTGAAAGAATTGTAACGTCAATATTGCCTCCTGAAAGCAGACATACCACCTTTTTATTCTTGACCGGTACTTTGTTAAACATTGCTGCTGCAACGGAAACTGCACCTGCTCCCTCTGTAACAAGCTTTTGCTGCTCCATAAGAGCAAGAATTGCTGCTGAAATTTCATCATCGGTTACTGTTACGATTTCATCAACATAGTCAGAGCAGTATTTAAAGGTGTTTTCTCCCGGTTCCTTTACGGCAATACCGTCGGCAATTGTAGAAACGCTGTCAAGACGCTCAATCTGCTTATCACGAACCGAATTAAGCATACTTGGAGCTCCGCTTGCCTGTACCCCGTAAACCTTGATGTTCGGATTAAGGCTTTTTATTGCAAATGCAACTCCTGAAATAAGTCCGCCGCCGCCTATCGGAACAATAACAGCGTCCATATCGGGAAGCTGTTCAATAAGCTCCAGACCTATTGTACCTTGTCCTGCAATAACATTCTCATCATCAAACGGGTGAATAAATGTATAGCCCTTTTCATCACGAAGCTGAAGTGCTTTTGCATAAGCGTCATCATATACACCTTTTACAAGGCATATTTCTGCTCCATAGCTCTTAGTTGATTCTATTTTGGAAATAGGCGCTCCGTCAGGCAGACATATCAGCGACTTTATTCCGTTTCTTGATGCGGCAAGAGCCACTCCCTGAGCATGATTTCCGGCAGAACAAGCTATAACTCCCTTCGCCTTTTCCTCATCACTGAGCTGTGAGATTTTATAATAAGCTCCTCTTACCTTGAATGAACCTGTAATCTGCAAGTTTTCCGTTTTAAGATAGAGCTGACAATCAGGATTTACCTTAGGAGCATGAATCAGGTCTGTTTCCCTGATTACCTGCTTTAAAATGTACTTGGCATGATAAATTTTATCAAGAGTCAACATAATGCTTTACCTCATTTCTTACAAGCCGTCAAAAGACTGTATATAAATTGCTTTGCTGTTCTTGCGGAACGTCCGCTTCCTGCAAGAGCAAAGGCTTCTGCCTTAACCGATAGCTGTTTATCGTCCATGTCAATATTATACTTTTCAGCAAGTCCTTTGACTATTTCAATATAGGCATTCTGATTTGGCTTTGAGAATGTAACAGTAAGCCCGAAACGTGCTGAAAGTGAAATGAGCTGCTGTATTGTGTCATTGCGGTGGATATCGTCACCGTCACGATCTGAAAAGCTTTCCTTTACAAGATGGCGGCGATTGCTTGTAGCATAAATTGCTATATTATCCGCCCTTGCTGATACAGAACCCTCAAGGGTTGCCTTTAATGCTCCGAAGCAATCGTCATCAGAAGAAAACGAAAGGTCGTCAATGAACAAAATAAATTTTAGCGGATTTCGGCTTATACTGTCAATAATATGAGGTATATCCCTTAACTGCTCCTTGGTAATTTCAATAAGCCTTAGTCCTCTGTCGGCAAATTCATTTACAACCGCCTTTACTGTTGAGGACTTTCCTGTTCCTGCATCTCCGCACAGCAGTACATTCTGTGCAGGCTTGCCCTCAATAAGTGCAAGTGTATTGTCAATTACTGCCTGACGTTCACGCTGATAGCCGATAAGGTCTGAAAGACGTATTTCATCAGGATAGCGGACAGGCTTTACCTTGCCGTCCTTGACAACAAACATTGTATACTTTGAATAAAGTCCGTATCCGCATGAGCCTATATTGGCTATTCGCTTATGATACTCCGACTTGAAGTCAATTGCAGAGTTTTTCCACTTCGGCAGAAATCCGCTGTATTCGATATTTTCAATTGCCTGTTCAGAAGTAAGCTCCGCAATATGCTGAATTGTTTCAAGCTCCTTTGCGGCACATTCTTCTATAAGAGCGTCAACAGGCTCACCCTCTGCATGACGTATGATATATGAGTTTTCGTCCTCCAAAGTAATCGTAAGCATATATTTGCTAAGATTTTCAGACTTCTTATAAAGCTCGTAAACAAATTTTGAATAAAGCCTTATCTGAGTAAGAGTATCCTCGCTTTCAGACGCAAGGAAATTTGAAAGAGCGTCAATAACAGGTTCTTTTAAAATACCTCTGAATATTACAAGTGAATTAAGACCAAAATCAAGCTCTTTTAATTTGCTGTTCATTTTTAAGACTTCCTTTTGTGATAAATCATATCATTTCAATTATTTTTTCTGTCATTTCAGTACAGCTCAGCGGTTCAGCCGAATCTGTACCGACAATATCAGCCGTTCTGTAGCCCTTTTCAAGTACAGCGTCAACTGCTTTTTCTATGCAATCGGCTTCCTCAAACAAATCAAATGAGTATCTCAGCATCATGGCTGCTGACAATATGGTTGCAATAGGATTTGCTTTGTTTTGTCCTGCAATATCGGGAGCTGAACCATGTATCGGTTCATACATTCCTCTTTTTGTTTCTCCGAGTGATGCAGACGCAAGCATTCCTATCGAGCCTGTAATCTGTGAAGCCTCGTCCGACAGTATATCGCCAAACATATTTGAAGTAACTATTACGTCAAACTGCTGCGGATTTTTTACAAGCTGCATTGCCGCATTGTCCACAAGCATATCAGAATAATCGACCTGCGGATACTCCTCTGAAAGCTTATGCATGATCTCACGCCATAATCTTGAGGTTTCAAGCACATTTGCCTTGTCTATGCTGACAAGCCTTCTGTTTCTTTTCATTGCAGTTTCAAATGCAACTCTGCCTATACGCTCAATCTCCATACGGCTGTAAGACTCTGTATCATATGCCTCCTCACCGTATTTTCCGATACGTTTGCCGCGTTCGCCAAAGTAAATACCGCCTGTAAGCTCACGCACAATCATTATATCAAAGCCCTTTTCTGTTATGCTCTCCTTTAATGGTGACGCAGCCTTTAACGCAGTATAGAGCTTTGCAGGACGCAGGTTTGTAAAAAGTCCCAACGCCTCACGAATACCGAGAAGTGCCTTTTCAGGACGCTGATTTCCCGAAAGATTATCCCATTTAGGCCCGCCGACTGCTCCAAGCAGAACACTGTCGCTTGCAAGACAGCCCTTGACTGTAGCTTCAGGCAATGGTTCGCCTGTTTCATCAATCGCAGCTCCGCCAATCAGATACGGAGAAAAATTGAAAGTATGATTATACTTCTTTCCAACTGCTTTCAGCACATCAACAGCACCCTCAACTATCTCAGGGCCGATGCCGTCGCCCTTTAATAAAGCTATATTGTAGTTCATTTTCTCCTCCTTACTTGATTATACCGTCTGCAATAGAACGGATAAGTCCGCCGTTTTCAATGATTTTCTGAATAAATTCAGGAAAAGGAGCTGCTTTATACTCTCTGCCTGTGGTTTTATTATAGATGATGCCGTTATCCATATCAGCTTCTATAATATCGCCCTCTGAAATATCTTCAGCAGCTTCAGGACACTCTACAATTCCGAGTCCGATATTAATTGAATTTCTGTAAAAAATTCTTGCAAAGCTTTTGGCTATTACAAGTGAAATTCCGCTTTCTTTTATGGCAATCGGTGCATGTTCTCTTGAAGAACCGCAGCCGAAATTCTGTCCTGCTACCATTATATCGCCGCTTTTCACCCTGTTTACAAAGGTCTTGTCTATATCCTCCATGCAATGTGAAGCAAGCTCCTTTTTATCGCTTGTATTAAGGTATCTTGCAGGAATAATTACGTCTGTATCAACATTGTCACCATATTTTATAGCTGTTCCGCTGTATTTCATAATATACCTCCGTTATTCCTCCATAAGCCTGCATGGATCTGTAAGATAACCTGTTACCGCACTTGCCGCCGCAACAGCAGGACTTGCAAGATAAACCTCTGATTCCGTATGCCCCATTCTTCCGACAAAGTTTCTGTTTGTTGTTGCAACTGCACGCTCTCCCTTTGCAAGTATTCCCATATATCCGCCAAGACATGGACCGCAGGTTGGTGTGGACACAACTGCTCCGCTTTCAATGAAGATTTTCAGAAGTCCCATTTCCATTGCCTCAAGATATATTTTTTGTGTTGCCGGAATAACGATTACTCGGACATTTTTAGCAACTTTGCGTCCTTTCAGAATTTCAGCTGCTGTAATCAGATCCTCAAGACGTCCGTTTGTGCATGAACCGATAACAGCCTGATCAATTTTTACCTCGCCGATTTCATCAAAGGTTTTTGCATTTTCAGGCAGATGCGGAAATGCTACAGTCGGCTTTATTTCAGAAAGGTTGATTTCAATTACTTCATCATATTCCGCATCTTCATCAGCCTTATAGATTACAGGAGTTCTTTCGCTGTGTTCCTTTATGTATTCAATGGTTATATCGTCAACCTCAAAAATACCGTTTTTAGCTCCTGCTTCTATTGCCATATTGGAAATACAAAGTCTGTCGCTCATGGTAAGTGAAGAAAGTCCCTCACCCGTAAACTCCATTGACTTGTACAAAGCACCGTCAACACCGATTTTTCCGATAATGTGCAGAATAACGTCCTTGCCTGAAACATACTTGTTAAGTTTGCCCTTCAGAACAAATTTTATTGCTGACGGAACCTTGAACCATGCCTTTCCTATTGCCATTCCGCAAGCCATATCGGTTGAGCCTACACCTGTTGAGAATGCTCCAAGTGCACCGTAAGTACAAGTATGAGAATCCGCACCGATTACTGCATCACCTGCAATTACAAGTCCTTTTTCAGGCAGCAGAGCGTGTTCTATTCCCATTTCTCCAACGTCAAAAAAGTTTTTTATGTCCTTTTCATTGCAGAAGTCACGGCACATTTTACATTGCTCTGCCGCCTTGATGTCCTTATTCGGAGCGAAGTGATCCATGACCATCGTTACCTTGTTTTTGTCGAAAATTTCGTCTGTACCAAGCTTGCTGAATTCCTTGATAGCTACAGGCGAGGTTATATCGTTGCCAAGTACTAAATCAAGATTTACCAGAATGAGCTGACCGCTTTCAACGCTTTCAAGACCTGCGTGTGCAGCCAGTATTTTCTGCGTCATAGTCATTCCCATGGTGTAAGCCGCCTTTCATTTATTTATAATTTATTATCGCACCCTTATCCGCACTGGATACCATTGCCGCATAACGTTTAAGATATCCCTTTATATTGTCCTTTTTCTTGATGGGCATTGTCTTTTTACGCTGTTCAAGCTCTTCATCAGATACTTCCAGAGTAATTGTATAATTAGGAATATCAATTGAAATAATATCGCCGTCTTTAATGTATGCAATTGTACCGCCGTTTACTGCTTCAGGAGATACATGACCTATTGCCGCACCTCTTGTAGCACCGCTGAAACGTCCGTCAGTTATGAGTGCAACTGATGAGCCAAGACCTGCACCCTGAATTGCTGATGTAGGAGAAAGCATCTCTCTCATTCCCGGGCCGCCTGCTGGACCTTCGTATCTGATAACAACAACGTCGCCTGCCTTGATGCCGCCCTCATAGATTACCTTTATAGCTTCTTCCTCACTGTCGAAAACTCTTGCAGGGCCTTTGTGTGTAAGCATTTCGGGTGCAACAGCACTTCTCTTTACAACACAGCGGTCAGGGGCAAGGTTGCCTTTAAGAACTGCAATTCCGCCTGTTTCACTGTATGGATTATCAATAGGACGTATCGTTTCAGGGTCACGATTTACTGCTCCGCTAATATTTTCGCCTACTGTTTTTCCTGTACAGGTAAGACAGTCTGTATGAATAAGATTTTTCTTTGAAAGCTCATTAAGAACAGCATAAACTCCGCCTGCTTCATTAAGGTCCTCCATATATGTATGACCCGCAGGTGCAAGATGACAGAGATTAGGAGTTTTTGCACTGATTTCATTTGCAATATCAAGATTAATGTTTACTCCGCATTCATTTGCAATTGCCGGAAGATGAAGCATGCTGTTTGTTGAACAGCCGAGTGCCATATCTGCTGTAAGAGCATTTTCAAATGCCTTTTCTGTCATAATATCCAAAGGACGTATATTCTTTCTGTAAAGCTCCATTACCTGCATTCCTGCATGCTTTGCAAGCTTTATTCTTTCAGAATAAACCGCAGGAATTGTGCCGTTGCCTTTAAGTCCCATACCGAGAACCTCTGTAAGACAGTTCATTGAGTTTGCAGTATACATGCCCGAACATGAACCGCATGTAGGACAAGCGTGGTTTTCAAATTCTTCAACGTCCTCAGCAGTCATTTTTCCTGCGGTATATGCTCCTACCGCCTCAAACATACTTGAAAGGCTGGTTTTTTGCCCCTTTACATGACCTGCAAGCATTGGTCCGCCGCTTACAAAAATTGTCGGAACATTAATTCGTGCAGCAGCCATAAGAAGTCCGGGAACATTCTTATCGCAGTTCGGAACCATTACAAGTGCGTCAAATTTATGAGCAAGAGCCATACATTCGGTAGAATCGGCAATAAGGTCACGGGTTACAAGAGAATATTTCATGCCCTCATGTCCCATGGCAATGCCGTCACAAACCGCAATTGCAGGGAATACAACAGGTGTTCCGCCTGCCATTGCAACTCCCAGCTTTACAGCATCTACGATTTTATCTATGTTCATATGTCCCGGTACAATTTCATTATATGACGAAACTATGCCCACCAGCGGACGCTCCATTTCCTCTTTTGTATGTCCGAGTGCGTTGAAAAGCGAACGCTGTGACGCCTTTTCTACACCGTTGCAAAAGTAATTACAGCTCATTTCTCTTACCTCCGTTTATCAGTTATTCATGAATACATATTAAACCTGAATAAGTCCTGATTTAAAAAACGCTGCTTGCCCGAAAAATCGGGAAAGCAGCATAGTACAGTCCGATTGCAAAATCGGAAATTTATTCAATTAGTTGTTGATGAACTTATCTTCTTCGTTGTTCCAGCTGTAAAGCTTTCTGATTTCTTCGCCAACCTTTTCTGACGGATGCTCTGATGCAAGCTTTCTCATAGCTCTGAAGTGTGCCTGACCGCCTGCGGCTGACATATCAAGGAGGAATTCCTTAGCAAATGAACCGTCCTGAATGTTCTTGAGAATCTGCTTCATAGTCTTCTTTGTTTCCTCTGTAATGAGCTTTGGACCTGTAATATAGTCGCCGTATTCAGCAGTATTTGAAATTGAATATCTCATACCTGCAAAACCGCTCTGGTAAATGAGGTCAACGATAAGCTTCATTTCGTGGATACACTCAAAATAAGCATTTCTTGGGTCATAGCCTGCTTCAACGAGAGTTTCAAAACCTGCCTGCATTAATGCACAAACACCGCCGCAGAGAACAGCCTGTTCACCAAAGAGGTCTGTTTCAGTTTCTGTTCTGAATGTTGTTTCAAGAACGCCTGCTCTTGCTCCGCCGATTGCAAGACCGTATGCAAGTGCAAGGTCTTTTGCATTGCCTGTAGCGTCCTGCTGAACTGCAACAAGACAAGGTACGCCCTTACCTGCCTGATATTCACTTCTTACTGTATGACCCGGTCCCTTTGGAGCAATCATAGTAACGTCAACGTCAGCAGGTGGTACGATCTGACCGAAGTGAATAGCAAAGCCGTGAGCAAACATAAGCATATTGCCCGGTTCAAGGTTAGGAGCAATGTCCTTCTTGTACATATCAGCCTGCTTTTCGTCATTAATGAGAATCATGATGATATCAGCCTGCTTTGCAGCCTCAGCAGCAGTGAAAACTTCAAATCCCTGCTTAACAGCCTTATCCCATGACTTTGAGCCTTCGTAAAGACCAATGATTACTCTGCCGTTGTCACCAAGTGATTCCTTAGCGTTGAGGGCATGAGCATGGCCCTGGCTTCCGTAACCGATTACAGCGATTGTTTTGCCGTAGAGGAGTGAAAGATTACAGTCCTCCTGATAAAATACCTTTGCAGTGTTTTCCATTTTTAAAGACTCCTTTATATTAAAAAATTAATTTATCTGACAACCTGTCTATGTAGGCAGCATATTCACATAAAACAAATTATGCAAAACAATGTTTGATTTAATCTGAATATGCTTTAAGACAATTGCTGCCTCTTTCAAGAGCTACAACGCCTGTACGGCACATTTCTATAATGCCCAGCGGCCTTAAAAGCTCAATAAAAGCCTCAATTTTTGAACTTTCTCCTGTAATTTCACAGCATAATGAATCAGGAGAATAGTCAACAATTTTTGAGCGGAATATATCTACTGCTGCAAGAACGTCCTGTCTTGTTTCAGATGTGTTTTTTACTTTGATAAGCAAAAGTTCTCGGATAACAGTATCATTCTTATTAAGAACCTCTATTTCCTTTACATCATGGAGCTTTGAAAGCTGCTTTAAAAGCTGTTCCTTTATGTATTCGTCCCCATGGAATGTAATTGTAATTCTTGAAAACTCGCTGGACTCCGTTTCACCGACCGTAAGACTGTCGATATTGAATCCCCTGCGTGTAAACATACTTGAAACTCTGGTAAGAACACCTGAAAGATTTGAAACAAGAATTGCTATAACATGCCTTTCCATTAGTTTTCCTCCTTAATTTCAGTAATCATATCGTCTATTGAGCCGCCCGGAGGAAGCATAGGAAGTACAAATTCATTGCAGTCAACCGCACAGTCTATAACAAACGGAGCATTTTCAGCATACGCTGCTTTGAATGCACTTTCAAAGGCTTCGGGAGTATCAACTCTTATTCCCTTTGCACCGAATGCCTCGGCAAGCTTTACAAAATCGGTTTTCCTGTTAAGAGTTGTATTTGAATAGTGCTTATCAAAGAAAAGTGTCTGCCACTGTCTAACCATTCCAAGAACACCGTTATTCATTATAACAATTATCATAGGAATGTTATTTGATACGGCTGTAGCAAGCTCGTTGAGATTCATTCCGAAGCTTCCGTCACCTGTAATAAGAACGCTCTTTTTGCCCGTTGCGATATTTGCACCGATTGCAGCTCCCATTCCAAAGCCCATTGTACCAAGTCCGCCGCTTGAAATGAATGTTCTCGGCTTTTTAAACGGATACCTTTGAGCTGTCCACATCTGATGCTGTCCTACATCTGTAACAATAACAGTATCATCATCCGCTTTACTACTAATTATATCAATGATATTGTATGGTGTCAATGCTGTTTTTGATGAAATACAGTTATTTCCAATCATTTTCAGTTCTTCTGTTCTGCTGCTCCATTCAGGATTTTTCTTTTCCTCAACCATATTTACGAGTCGGGAAAGGGTATCCTTTATATCGCCCTCTATTCCGAGATATGCGTGTATATTTTTATTGATTTCAGCATTATCAACGTCAATATGTATAATCTTTGCTCCAACAGCAAATTTGCTTGTATTTCCTGTTGCTCTGTCACTGAACCTTGCACCTGCAGCAATAATAAGGTCTGCTTCATTTTCAGCTACAGACGACGCATACCGTCCATGCATTCCCTGCATTCCAAGGAATTTAGGATGATCGTCAGGGATTGCTGAAAGTCCCATCATACTGCACCCGATAGGTGAATCAATTTTTTCCGCAAGAGAGATAACCTCATCAGAGGCTCCACTTGAAATAACTCCGCCTCCGCAGTAAATATAAGGTCTTTTGGCTTGGGAAATAAGCTCCGCAGCCTGACGAAGCTTATCTTCATCAGCTGATTGAATAGGATACGATTCCTCCGGAGTTTTGCTCTCAAATTCACATTGATTTATTTGAATATCCTTTGGAATATCAACAAGAACAGGACCGGGTCTGCCTGATTTGGCTATTTTAAACGCAAGACGGAGTGTATCTGCAAGCTTTGTTACGTCCTTAACGATAAAATTATGCTTTGTTATCGGCATTGTAATACCCATAATGTCTACTTCCTGAAAGCTGTCACGTCCGAGGAGGCTGCATGGAACATTGCCTGTAATCGCAACAAGCGGAACAGAATCAAGATGTGCCGTTGCAATTCCTGTTACAAGATTTGTTGCTCCGGGACCTGATGTTGCAATTACAACTCCAACCTTGCCTGTTGCTCTTGCATAGCCGTCAGCAGCGTGTGAAGCTCCCTGCTCATGAGCAGTAAGTACATGGTTGATTTTATCTCTGTACTGATAGAGTTCATCAAAAATATTTATTACCTGACCGCCGGGGTATCCGAAAACAGTATCGCATCCCTGTTCAATCAAGGTTTCCATGATAATTTTAGCACCTGATATTTTCATAATGTTAAATCCAATCCTTTTCTTCACCGTTAAAACAGTTCCATATAAAGCGGATACTGTCTTTAATGACCAAATAACAATTCTCAATTATTAATGAATTAATGACCGAACCGCCGTTAAAAAACAACAGACCTCCGACAGTCTGCCGAAGGTCTGTTAAGCAAAAGCTTATAATACGCAAAGCAAATATAAATTCACATAAAATGAGTATTAAAGCAGACACTTAATCCGTACCATTACGGCAGAGTGATAAAGCGTTTACGGAAATTCGGTCATTGAGGACTCGTCCGACAACGCTGTTAATAATGACAAAACCTGTTAGAATAATAGTTTTCATTATTTCCACTCCTTTGCTTACTCATGTTCCTAATATAACACTTTATACATATAAAATCAATAAGTAGAAACTTATTTTTACATAAAAAGCAAATACAGATAAGATTCAACAGCTTAAATTGTGCAGTTTTTATGATTTGTTTGAAATCATATTGTTGACTGCACTGACAAGTGCCTTAGCAGATGACGTTATAATATCATTGTCTATTCCTGTTCCCCAGAACATACTTCCGTTTTTGTCTGATATTCCGACGTAAGAAACAGCTTGTGACGCAGAACCATTCTCCAGAGCGTGTTCCGTATACGTTTCTATAGTAAACCCGACATTCAGATAGGACTTTACTGCGTTGCTGACAGCATCAAGACGTCCGTTGCCTTTGTTGCATACAATAGCAGTTTTTCCGTTATACTCCATGATTACCTTGGCTTCAATTCCGCCTGTCTGAGCATAGTGGATTTCTTTTATATTTATAGGATTTTCAATATTAATATACTTTTCCTTGAAAATATCAAAAACTTCCTCAGGTGCAAGTTCCTTGTGCTTATGGTCTGAAACACTTTTAACGAGGTAGCCGAACTGTTCACGCATCTTAGGCGGAATGTTAAATCCGAACTTGGTTTCCATAAGATAGCCTATGCCGCCCTTGCCGGACTGGCTGTTAATTCTTATGACATCTGTTTCATAAACTCTGCCAACATCCTGAGGGTCAATAGGGAGATAAGGAACGGTCCAGTGAGGACATTTATTTTCTTCACGCCACTTCATGCCCTTTGCAATAGCGTCCTGGTGAGAACCGCTGAATGCCGCAAATACAAGCTGACCGCTGTATGGCTGTCTTTCGTAGACCTTCATTCGTGTTACTCTCTCATAAACCTCGGTAATTTCAGGAATATTTGAAAAGTCAAGCTGAGGGTCAACGCCCTGAGAGTACATATTCATGCCAAGTGTTATAATATCAACATTGCCTGTACGTTCGCCGTTGCCGAAAAGAGTTCCCTCTATTCTGTCCGCACCTGCAAGAAGTCCCATTTCACTGTCGGCAACAGCACATCCCCTGTCATTGTGCGGATGAAGTGAAATAATCACATTTTCTCTGTATTTTATATTGTCACACATATATTCAACCTGATTTGCATATATATGCGGCATTGAAAGTGACACCGTTACAGGCAGGTTTATTATGACCTTATCATTTTCAGTCGGCTGCCATACATCAAGAACCGCATTGCAGATTTCAAGAGCAAATTCAGGCTCAGTACCCGTAAAGCTTTCGGGAGAATATTCAAATCTGAAATTACCCTCTGTTTTTTCACGATATTCCTTGCAAAGCTCTGCTCCGAAAACTGCTATATCAATAATCTCGGACTTGCTTTTGCGGAAAACCTGTTCTCTCTGGGCATAAGAGGTTGAATTATAGAGATGCACAATTGCATTTTTCGACCCCTTGAGAGCTTCAAAGGTTTTTGCAATAATATGCTCTCTTGACTGCGTAAGAACCTGAATTGTAACGTCATCAGGAATCATATTTTTCTCAATAAGAGTGCGGCAGAATTCGTATTCTGTTTCGGAAGCGGCAGGAAATCCTATTTCAATTTCCTTAAATCCCACTTTTACAAGAAATTTGAAAAATTCAAGTTTTTCTTCAAGGCTCATCGGTGTGATAAGTGCCTGATTGCCGTCCCTCAGGTCTACACTGCACCAGATAGGTGCTTTATCGATGTAAGACTTTTTTGTCCATTTCATAGCTGTTTCAGGAACTTCAAAAAACTGTCTTTTGTACTTTTGATAATTTTTCATAATAACAGGTCCTTTCTCAAATAATCATCTGCGGAAACGTTTTGTTTTTTGTTTCCTCAAAACCTGCTCGCATAGATTAGAATAATATAGATCTTGTCAGTCTGTTGAAAAGTTTGCGGCAGTAAGGGAACGCCCTCTCTTGCTGGGCGTTCCCTCTTTCAAAATAGTCCTTTGGACTATTTTGAAATTCACCCTTTGCGGAGCGCTTAAAGGCTTTATGTGGGGCTTTGCCCCACTCCCACCAGAGACGCTGTCTCTGGACTCTGCCAAAGGGATATTATCCCTTTGGAAACCCCTTTTCAATAATCTGTAAGAATCATATAAATTCTGTTCATTGCGGACGGTTCTAACGTGAATGATAAAATTGAATGGATCGAATTTGGGTAAAAATGGGTATAAAAAAATCTCCTTTATGCCCAACAGCATAAAAGAGACGAAGAAGAATATATCTCCGTGGTACCACTCTTTATTGACATATACAATATGCCCACTCATTCGCATCATCCAATAATGTGCTTCTCTGTAACGGGAGAATTCCGTTCAAGCCTAATCGCCGCAGCTTTCAGCCGACTGCTCAGGGAGGAGCTATGATCTGAATTATCCTGCTGCCTTGCACCTTACGGCAGCTCTCTGAAAAAATAAAACAAACTTTATTTCCCTTCATCGCATTTGATTGTTATTATTATATGCCCTTTTATCCTCTTTGTCAAGCAAATAAAAAAATTTATGATTATAAAAATCTGCGTTTTTCATCAGGCTTTATGTTAATTATGCACAAAGCAAGCTTCTTGAATACATTAATAATATAACGCAACAGATATCAGCCTTAAGATTTTCTGTTTTTTCTCAAAAAAGCCCTTGACAAGCCCGTTTCAGCGTGATATAATGTAATTACCTCGTTAGGGGTTTATTTTTTTGCCCCGATTTATTGAGGGAGGCAAACAACCTACCTTCCGCTTCAGACGGAAGAAGTACTTTTTCAGGAGGTGCCGATATGAGAGTAAAGGTTACTTTAGCTTGTACAGAATGCAAGCAGCGCAACTATGTTTCTAAGAAAAACAAGAAGAATGACCCTGACAGACTTGAAATGAACAAGCATTGCAAGTTCTGCAGAAAGCATACTCTTCACAGAGAAACTAAGTAATCGGAGGTCTTTGAATTATGGCTAAGGATAAGGATACTGAGAAGAAGACCTCAGAAAAGTCCAAAAAGCCTAACAGATTTGTTAAATGGTTTAAGGACTTGAGAAGTGAAATTAAAAAAGTGGTTTGGCCAAGCAAGAAAACTGTTGTTAACAACTCTGCTGTTGTTCTTATTACAGTTATTCTCTCCAGCATTTTCGTCGGAGCTCTTGACTTGGGATTTTACGAACTCGTGAAATTTCTCTATAACCGCTAATCAGGAAGTCTAAGGAGGATTTGAAATGTCAGAAGCAGCTAAGTGGTATGTTATTCACACCTATTCAGGTTATGAAAACAAGGTCGCTCAGAATATCGAAAAGGTTGTTGAAAACCGCAAGCTTCATGATCTTATCCAGGAAGTTAGAGTTCCTACCGAAAAGGTGACTGAAATCACCGATGGCAAAACCAAAGAGGTTGAGCGTAAAACTTACCCCGGCTACGTTTTGCTTAAAATGGTTTGTACAGATGATTCATGGTATGTTGTAAGAAATACAAGAGGCTGTACAGGTTTTGTAGGCCCTGCCTCTGAACCGACTCCCCTTTCAGATGAAGAAGTTGAACAGCTCTTCGGAATTGAAGTTTCTTCCGTTGAAGTTAATTTCAAGGAGGGCGACAGAGTACGTATTTCAGGTACTGCTATGGACGGCTTTACAGGTATCGTACAAAGCATCAATTTAGACGACAAGACCGTAGACGTTCTCGTTTCTATGTTTGGTCGTGAAACTCCGACTACCCTTTCATTAAGTCAGGTCGTTAGTGCGGAGGATTAGTTTAGGTCAAAAAGAAGCTGCTAAGGCTTCAGTGGGAGAGATAAAATTAATGATTATCTCGCCATTTACCACATTTATGGAGGTGCGAATACAATGGCACAGAAAGTAGTTGGCTACATTAAGCTTCAGATCGCAGCAGGAAAGGCTACTCCTGCACCACCGGTTGGTCCTGCTCTTGGTCAGCACGGTGTTAACATTATGGCATTCACAAAGGAATTCAATGAAAGAACCAAGAACGATATCGGTCTTATTATCCCTGTTGTAATCACTGTTTACGCAGACCGTTCTTTCACTTTTGTTACTAAAACTCCGCCTGCTCCTGTTCTTATCAAGAAGGCTTGCGGAATTGATACTGCTTCAGGCACACCTAACAAAACTAAGGTTGCCAACATCACTAAGGAACAGGTTCAGAAGATTGCTGAACAGAAAATGCCTGACCTCAATGCAGGTTCTCTCGAAGCAGCTATGAGCATGATCGCAGGTACTGCTCGCTCAATGGGCATTGTAGTTGTTGACTAATTTAATTCAATGAATGATGAAAAGGATTCTTTTTTCTGAATCTTAATCTGACTTCTCAATGGTGGGAGGAAAATTCCGCTAATCAGGCAAGCGTTTCAGCTTCCTGATATTACCACTTAAATAGGAGGATATATAATGAAACACGGCAAGAAATATGTTGACAGCGTTAAGGCTGTTGATGCTTCAAAGCTCTATGAGTCCGCAGAGGCTCTTGATTTAGTTTGCAAGAATGCAAAGGCAAAGTTCGATGAAACAATCGAAGCTCACGTTCGTCTCGGTGTTGACTCAAGACACGCTGACCAGCAGGTTAGAGGTGCAGTTGTACTCCCTAACGGTACAGGTAAAAATGTAAGAGTATGCGTTTTCTGTAAGGAAGACAAATACGAGGCTGCTCAGGCTGCCGGTGCAGAGTTCGTTGGCGGTCAGGACCTCGTTGACAAGATCATGAAGGAAAACTGGATGGACTTCGACGTTGTTGTTGCTTCACCTGATATGATGGGTCTTGTTGGTCGTCTTGGTAAGGTTCTCGGCCCTCGTGGTCTTATGCCTAACCCTAAGGCAGGTACTGTTACTCCTGACGTTGCTAAGGCTGTTACAGAAGCTAAAGCAGGTAAGATTGAGTACCGTCTTGATAAGACAAACATCATCCACTGCCCAATCGGCAAGGCTTCATTCGGTGCTGATAAGCTCGAAGAAAACTTCACAACACTTATGGAAGCTATTGTTAAGGCTAAGCCTGCTGCAACTAAGGGTACTTACCTCAAGTCATGCACAGTTACTTCAACAATGGGCCCTGGTGTTCACGTTACTACAAGCAAATACGGAGTTTGATTTTAATATCAATTCTGATAAAGATGCCTTTCGGGGCATCTTTTTTGTTATAAGGTATAAGTCTTATTCACGCCGTACTTGAAATAATTGCAATAAAATGATATAATATTATCAAAAGGAGATGATTGAATGTCCAACCTTACGGAATCAGCAATAAAAGCGTCTGTCTGGAAACTTCTTAACGAAAAGCCCATAAACAAGATTACCATTAAAGATATTGTTGAGGACTGCGGAATTAACCGCAATTCATTTTATTATCACTTTCAGGACTTACCTGCTGTAATCGAAAAAATTATAACTGAAGAAGTTGATTCCATTATTGAACAATACCCTAACATTGATTCAATTGACCAGTGCCTTAATGTAGCTGTCAGCTTTGCAGTAAAAAACCGTAAGGCCGCATTTCACATATATAACTCCGCCAATCGTGATTTATTTGAACGCTGTCTTTTTAACGTCTGCGAATATGTTGTTACAACATACATAAATAAAATCCTGAACGGAAAACAAATGGACTCCCATGATAAAAATATCCTCATAAGATATTATAAGTGCGAATGCTTTGGTCAGGTTATTGACTGGATGAATAACGGCATGAAAGAAAATGCTTTTGATGACTTTAAGCGTCTGTATGAACTCCGTCAAGGTATAGCTGAACAGCTTATAAGCCGCTGTACTGAACCTCATTCATTGACTGAAACAAATGCAGACTCTTATAGCAATACAACAAAATACCGCAACTAATCTGACAATTCAAAACGCATATTACTGCGTTGTCCTCCTCACCATAGGACATTATGCTTTTGTCATCTTATGTCGCATTATTTTATTGCATTTCTATAGACAAACTTACCTTTTTGCCTAAAAATTAAACATTTATATCCCTGTGTCTTAAATTCAGACACAGGGATTTTTTTATCCGTTTTAAATTTAATCAGGATATTGTATAATCTAAACATGGAACAGGAGGTGCTTTTATGAAATCAACATTACCCGTTACTGTTGCAAAAACAGGATACATTATCATGTCTTTTCTGCTTTCACTGCTTGGTATTATTTTTATTGCAAAGCCTGAAAGCTCTGCTCTGTTTATCGGAATAGCCATTGGAGCTTTAATGATAATTTTCGGTGCAGTAAAGATTATCGGATATCTCTCAAAGGATCTATATCGGCTTGCTTTTCAGTTTGACCTGTGCTTCGGAATATTGTTTATTCTGCTTGGAATTGCCGTTATTGTTAAAGCCGAAAATGTTGTAAGCTTTATTTGCTGGGCAATTGGCATTGCAATTCTTGCTGACGGAATTTTCAAAATTCAGATTGCCAAGGACTCAAAGCAGTTTGGTATTAAGTGCTGGTGGATGATTGCTGCTTTTGCAGTCATCACAATGATAATAGGACTTTTTCTTCTGATTTATCCTGAAAAGGGTGCAAAGCTTATGGTCATTCTGCTTGGAATCTCACTTCTCTGCGATGGATTGCTGAATCTGATAACCATTTTGCTTGCAGTAAAAATCACAAAAAATCAACGTCCTGACGTTATAGAGATAAATATAGATGAAAGCGAGGAGTAATCAATGAAATTTTCCAGAGCGGTCGTAAAATACCGCATACCGATTGTTATAATTTCAATTCTTCTGCTTATTCCATCAGTAATCGGAATAGTAAAGACAAGAATAAATTATGACATTTTATCCTACCTGCCGGGTGACATAGATACAATGGAGGGTCAGGACATAATGCTTGACGAATTCGGCAAGGGCGGTTTCTCATTTGTAATACTTGAGGGTATGGACGATAAGGATATCGTTAAGCTTAAAGAAAAAATCGAGCAGGTTGATGCTGTAGGTGATGTATTGTGGTATGATACTGCGGCTGATATCACAATTCCTAAGGAGCTACTTCCTGATGATATCTATGATGTATTCAACAATGAAGATTCAACTATGATGGCTGTATTTTTCAATAAATCGACATCAGCAGATGAATCGCTTGACGCAGTAGCCGAAATCAGAAAGATTGCAGGAGAACAGTGCTTTGTAAGCGGCATGACTGCAATTGTTGAAGATATAAAAGAGCTTACAAATGAAGAAATGCCGATGTATGTAGTTATTGCGGTAATTCTTACAAGTATTGTTCTTGCAGTTTCCATGGATTCATTCCTCATTCCTGTAATTTTCATGCTCAGTCTTGGAATGTCCATTTTATACAATCTTGGAACAAATATATTCAAGGGTGAGATTTCATTCCTTACGCAAGCATTAACAGCAGTTTTACAGCTTGCAGTCACGATAGACTATTCCATTTTCCTGTGGCACAGCTACAAGGAGCAGAAAACCTTTTACCCCAATGACAACAAGGAGGCTATGGCAGTTGCAATCAGTAAAACAGTAGCATCTGTTGTATCAAGCTCACTTACAACAGTTGCAGGATTTTTAGCTCTCTGCTTCATGTCATACACTCTTGGCATGGATATGGGTATTGTAATGGCTAAGGGCGTTATTTTGGGCGTTATATGCTGTATTACGGTACTTCCGTCATTGATACTTATTTGCGATAAGGCTCTTGAAAAAACAATGCATAAGGATTTTCTTCCGAATATGGACGGCATTTCAAAATTCATTGTAAATCACAGAGCAGTTTTCCTTATTTTATTTGCTGTTTTGCTTGTTCCAAGCATTTATGGTCAGATAAACACAAATGTTTACTATAATCTTACCGACTCTCTGCCGCATGACCTTAACAGTGCTATTGCAAATACCAAGCTTTCAGAGGAATATAACATGGCGTCCACACACATTGTAATGTGCAGGTCTGATATGTCCTCAAAGGAAGTAAGCAAAATGACCGCTGAAATGGAAAAGGTGGACGGTGTAAGCTTTGCATTGGGATTTGATTCACTTGTAGGCCCGATGATCCCTCAGGAAATAATTCCGGAGTCAATAACAAATACACTCAAAAGCGAAAACTGGCAGATGATTATTGTAGGTTCAGACTATAAGCCTGCTTCCGATGAAGTAAACAGCCAGATTGAAAAGATTTCTTCCATAATCAAGAATTATGATGAAAGCGGAATGGTTATCGGTGAGGCTGCTGCTACAAAAGACCTTATCAGCATTACAGACCATGACTTTCAGGTTGTTAATATCGTTTCAATTGCCGCAATATTTGTAATTATCTTTATTGCATTGAAGTCAATTTCTCTGCCGATAATTCTTGTTGCAGTTATTGAATTTGCTATCACCGTAAATATGGGCTTGCCTTTCTATATAAAGACTACAATTCCGTTTATTGCTTCAGTTGTAATCGGCACAATTCAGCTTGGTGCAACGGTTGACTATGCTATTCTTATGACTACAAGATATAAGACCGAAAGAATTTCAGGCAAATCAAAGTATGACGCTGTTACCATTGCACTTAAAACGTCAATCAAGTCAATTATGGTATCGGCTCTCGGATTTTTCGCCGCAACATTCGGTGTTGGAATGTACTCAAATGTAGATATGATCTCTCAGCTCTGCACACTTATGTCAAGAGGTGCGATCATCAGTATGGTAACTGTTATATGTGTTCTTCCTTCAATGCTTATGCTCCTTGATAAGCCTATCAGGGCAACAACATTGGGAATGAAAACGAACAATTGAAAGGAAGATTGATTATGAGTAAGAAAATGAAAAAGATTATTGCCGCTGTTATAAGTATTACTTTTGTTTTAAGCTCTGTGGGTATTGTTTATGCGGCTGATACTCACGAAAAAACAGATACTGCCGAAAATACTGTAAGCATCTCTGCTGAAAATACCATAAATACAAGTTCATCAGGAAAAGACGAAACTGTTTATGTATTTGCAGGTGCAGACGGCAGTACGAATAAAATAATAGTCAGTGACTGGCTGAAAAATCCTGATGGAGAAAGCTCCCTCAAGGACTTTTCAGAGCTTAAAAACATAGAAAATGTAAAGGGTGATGAAACATTCTCATTAAGCGGAAAAGAAGTTACATGGAATGCAGACGGCAATGATATTTATTATCAGGGCGAAATCAGCAAGGAGCTTCCTATCTCAATGAATATAAAGTATACTCTTGACGGCAAGGAAGTTTCCCCTAAGGAGCTTGCAGGAAAAAGCGGTCATGTAGTAATCCGATATGAATATACAAACAACCAGCTTGAAAAGGTTGAACTGAATGGCAAAGAACAGGAGGTTTACGTTCCTTTTGCAGTGCTTACGGGTATGGTTCTTGATAATGACATTTTCAAAAATGTTGAGGTCACAAACGGCAAACTGATAAATGACGGCAATCGTTCCGCTGTTGTAGGAATGGCATTCCCATCACTTCAGGAAAACCTCAAAATAGACAAGGATAAATTTGAAATCCCTGATTACTTTGAAGTAAGTGCTGATGTAAAGAATTTCAGTCTTACAAATACCGTAACGTTGGCAACAAATGAAGTTTTCAATAATATTTCATTCAGCAAGTCAGATGAACTGAGCAATCTCAGTGATTCAATGACTAAGCTGTCAGACGCTATGACTCAGCTTATGGACGGTTCCTCCAAGCTGTATGACGGACTTGACAGTCTGCTTACAAAGTCAAACGAGCTTGTTTCGGGAATAAACAGTCTTTCAGCAGGTTCTGATAAGCTTAAAAACGGAGTTCAGTCACTCAGCAGCGGTGCAAATACACTCTCAGACGGTACAAAGTCGCTTTACAGCGGACTTTCAGAGCTTCAAAGCAACAGTGCTGAATTAAATGCAGGTGCTGAACAGGTTTTTGAATCATTGCTTTCAATGGCTGCCGACCAGCTCAATCAGGCAGGACTTGAAGTTCCTGAACTGACAATTTCAAACTATCAGACAGTTCTTAACAGCGTTCTTGCAGGACTTAATGAGGATACAGTAACCACACAGGCTAAGGCAAAAGTTACAGCAGCAGTAAATGCACAGAGGTCTGCTGTAGAAGCAAAGGTTACAGAAGCGGTAAGAGCTGAGGTTCTGGGCAAGGTTCTTGCGTCCATGAATATGACTTTGGAACAGTATCAGCAGGGTGTTGCAGCAGGCGTTATTACCTCTGCACAGCAAGCTCAGATTAACGGGGCTGTTGACGCTCAGATGTCAACCGACAGCGTAAAAGCTGTAATTTCATCAAAAACAGATGAACAGATAAATATGCTTATCGAACAGAATATGCAGTCCGCTGACGTTCAGGCACAGATTTCACAGGGAATAGACAGCGTAAATGCAGGCAGAAACAGTATAACTGCTCTCATTGACCAGCTTAACAGCTACAATGAATTTTATACAGGCTTATCCGCATATACAAGTGGTGTAGACAGTGCAAAAGCTGGTGCAGAAAAGCTTAACACAGGTGCAGCAAGCTTGAGCAGCGGTGCAAAAGACCTCTCCGCAGGTATAAATGAGCTTAACAACGGTATAAAGAAAATCAAGGACAACACTCCTGCTCTTATTGACGGAGTTAAACAGCTTCGTGACGGTGCAAAGTCACTCAACGAGGGCATAGTTAAGCTTAACAATGACGGAATTACAAAGCTTATAAATGCTGTTGACGGCAATTTCAGCGGTCTGTTTGAACGAGTTGATTACACATTGCAGGCTTCTGAAAAATATCGTTCATTCTCAGGAATCACAGATGATACAAACGGTACTGTTAAATTTGTATACCGTACTGAAGCTATTAAATAATTAAGGCAACACCGCACAAAGCTTGTGCGGTGTTGTTCTGAATAAAATAAGGGAACGCCCTTTCTTGCAGGGCGTTCCCTTTTCAAAATTTATGCTTTTTTATTTCTTATGAATTTTACTGTCAAACTTATTTTTATAAACTGCATTGCTTACGTCCACAGGATAATTCCCCGTAAAACAACCGTCACAATAACAGATTTCCATATCATCAAGCAAATCTCCAAGCGACTCCACAGGCATATATTCAAGGGAATCTGCACCGATATACTTAGCTATCTCACTTGTATCCCTGCAATTGTGAGCTATGAGTCTGTCCTCTGAATCAATATCAGTCCCAAAGTAACAGCTGTGAACAAACGGCGGAGATGATATTCTTACATGAACCTCTTTCGCTCCTGCCTCACGCAAAAGGCGAACTATTCTTGCACTTGTCGTACCTCTTACAATTGAGTCATCTATCATTATAACCTTTTTGCCTGCTACTGTTTCCTTTATAACATTAAGTTTTATTTTAACCGAATTGCTCCGCTGAGTCTGGTCAGGCTGAATAAAGCTCCTTCCGATGTATTTATTCTTGATAAATCCTATTCCGTAAGGTATTCCGCTTTCAAGGGAATATCCCAATGCTGCATCAATTCCTGAATCAGGCACTCCGATTACAATATCAGCATCTACATGAGCAGTACGGGCAAGTATTCTTCCAGAACGTACTCTTGCAATGTGAACAGAAGTTCCCTCAATTACAGAATCGGGTCTTGCAAAATATATGTACTCAAATATACAGATACTTCTTTTTCCGCCGCAGTGTGTTTTAATGGACGAAATTGAATCTTCCCCCATTACCACAATTTCTCCGGGCTCTACGTCACGAATAAATTCTGCACCCGCTGCCTCTATCGCACATGATTCCGATGCAGCAACATAAGCTCCGTCACTTGTCCTGCCAAGACATAAAGGTCTGAAACCATTAGGGTCACGAAATAAAATAAGCTTTGAGGCAGTCATAAGAATACATGAATATGCACCTTTCAGCTCATACATAGCCTTTTCAACAGCTTCCTCCGTAGATTTGCATGTAAGACGCTGATGAACTATTTCATAAGCAATTGCCTCTGTATCGGAAGTCCCATGAAAAATTGCTCCCGAAAGCTCAAAGCTCTTTCTCAGAACGGCTGTATTAACAAGATTTCCGTTATGGGCAAGAGCTAGATTGCCGTTAATATGTCTTATTACAAGCGGCTGGATATTATTCGGATTATTACCGCCGCAGGTTGAGTATCTTACATGACCTATGGCGATTCTTCCCTCTCCCAGAGATTTAAGCTTATCCTTGCTGAAAACCTCTCCAACAAGTCCGCTGCCCTTGGCATGACTGAAAACTCCGTCATCACAAACTGAAATGCCGCAGCTTTCCTGTCCCCTGTGCTGAAGTGCAAACAATGCGGAATAAACGCTCTCCGCAACATTTTTTGTGGCAGTTTCGTATATTCCGAAAACTCCGCATTCCTCATGCAGTTTATCAAACATTTTTATACCACCTTATAAATATTCCTCTGTTAATTTATTTATTATCTCAGAAGCTGCGTGACTTTTTTTCTTCCGAAGATTCATTGCATAATTTTCAATAAAGCCGTGAGCCTGCTGTTCCGACATACCCTTGTATTCAATAAGCATGAATTTGGCTCTGTCTATAGTCCGCATTTCCTCCAGCATACGTTCAAGCCGCTGATTTTCCTCATAAAGCTTGTAATACCGCCTGATTGAAATATCAACAAGGTTTACCGACTGGTACAGGGTTGACCTATTAAACGGCTTTGTAATTAAAATAATGTTGTTTTTTTCAGCAAAGTCCGTTAAATGTGCTGCCTTTTCCGATTTTACTATCAGAATACAGAATGCAGATGTATTTTCAGTTATATACTCACAAAGTCTTATACCCGATTCATCGGGCAGGGGAGCGTTTATAACAGCCAGTTCACAATTTATGCCTGCCTCAAACATGGCATAGGCATGAGATGCCGTTTCAGCGTGTCGTGGGTTGCATTGGAAGGATTCGCTGAAAAAGACTGCAAGAGATTCAGTTGCAGCTTTATTGCCTGATACAATTACAACATTCTCCAATGCTCACCACCTCAGATACTGTAAAAATACTTTTTCATTTCAAATGAGTCCTTATCATCAGCCGCAGAATATTCAGTCCATTCACGCCTTTTAATATCTATAAAGCCTGAGAGAATGTCATGATTGATATACTTGCCGAGAAAATCAGACTTTTCTGCAAATTCAACAGCCGTACCGAATGATGACGGAAGATAATCAGACGCATTATCGGATACAAAGTCCTTTTCAATTGCGGACGAAAGCTCATAATTATTTTCAATTCCCTCAAGTGCCGCATAAATCATAAGACCGAATACATAATACGGATTGCATACGCAGTCGGTAGTACGGAGAACTATCGGTGAATCTTCTCCCGAAAAAACTGCGGCATGAGAATTTTCCTTATCAGACCATGCAAGTATTCTCGGAGCAGATGATTCGCTCAATCGGCTGTATGAATTTATAATCGGATTTGTAAACAATGAAAGGTCATTTATATATTTAAGAATTCCTGCAATTGCAGATTTCATGTTGACATATGATTTGTCGGACGTTACATTGAAAAAGTCGGCGTCCCTGATAATATTCATGCTTATCTGCATACCGTTGCCGTAATCATTCTTATCAGGCTTAGGCATAAAGCTTGCATACACATTGTTTCGCTGGGAAACCGATTTTACTGCTGATTTAAAGCTGAGAAATGTATCCGCAGCTTTAAGTGCAGACGACGCATTGAAATCTATTTCATGCTGTCCGCAGCCGCTTTCGTGATATGAGGAAAGCGGGTGTATGTTCATCTGTTCAAGTGTAAGACAAATATCACGCCGTATATTTTCGCCCTTATCTTCAGGAGCAGAGTCACAGTAACCCGCAAAATCATGATGTATATTTGTAGGAAGTCCGTTATCATCAGTGCAGTAAAGCATAAATTCGCATGATGTACCGAATCTGAAACAAAATCCCTTATCAAGAGCAGTTTTCACTGCTCTTTTAAGGAAGTATCTGCCGTCACCCTCAAAATGTGTGCCATCGGCATAACGGATATAACAGAAAAGTCTTATAACTCTGCCCTGCTGCGGACGCCATGGCAGTACAGTCATTGCAGACGCATCAGGGAAAAGATAAAGCGGCTTGTCCCCGTCATTTGAAAATCCGCATATTTTACTGCTGTTTATTTTGATTCCACGTTCAAATATAACTGCAAGCTCTGATGAAAGAACTGATATATTTTTCAGCTTTCCGTTTATATCACAAAATGCAAGCTTTACAAATTTTACATCATTTTCGTCAATATATTGCAGGATTTCATTTTCATTGTAAATCATGACGTTCTCCTTTTACAGATTAGTATATCCCATAAGATATTCATCAACCTCACGAGCAGCATTTCTGCCCTCATTTACAGCCCATACGACAAGTGACTGTCCTCGGTGCATATCGCCTGCTGTAAAGATTTTTTCTGCTGCTGCATACTTTCCCTGTTCCGTTTTAACATTTGTACGCTTATCAAGTTCAACTCCGAATGCCTGTGAAACATATTCCTCACTTCCGGTAAAGCCTGCCGCTATAAGACAAAGCTCACATGGAATAATCTGTTCGCTGTCCTTGATTTCCTCCATGGTTTTTCTGCCTGTTTCGGAATCTGTTGTCCATTTCAGCTTTACTGTTTTAACTGCGGAAAGGCTGCCGTTTTCATCACTGATAAATTCCTTTACAGTTGTTTCATAAAGTCTTGGGTCACTTCCGAATAAGTATGCCGCTTCCTCCTGACCGTAATCAGTCTTGCAGACCATAGGCCACTGCGGCCATGGATTGTTTTCTGCTCTTGTATCGGGGAGCTTAGGCATCATTTCAAGCTGGACAACCGATTTGCAGCCATGACGAACTGCTGTTCCGATACAGTCATTTCCCGTATCTCCTCCGCCAATTACAATTACATTCTTATCCTTAGCAGAAATGTAATTATTATCCGCAAGATTGCTGTCAAGCAGACTTTTTGTGGTTGCTTTCAGGAAGTCAACAGCAAAGTAAATACCCTTGCTGTCTCTGCCCTTTGCATTTATGTCACGAGGCTTTGACGCTCCGCAAGCAAGAATTACAGCGTCATATTCTCTTTTAATTTCCTCTGCACTGACGTTTTTCCCTACATCGGCATTGGTAACAAATGTTACACCCTCTGCCTCCATAAGCTTTCTGCGGCGGTCGATAACCCATTTTTCAAGCTTCATATTAGGAATACCGTACATAAGCAGTCCGCCTATTCTGTCGCTTCTTTCGTATACGGTAACGGAATGGCCTCTTTTGTTCAAAGTATCTGCTGCTGCAAGTCCTGAAGGGCCTGAACCGATTACAGCAATTTTCTTGCCGCTTCTGTATGCAGGAATCTGAGGATTCATAAGTCCGCTGTTAAAACCGTTTTCAATTACATGATATTCATTGTCCCTTACTGTAACAGGCTTGCTGTCAATACCGCAGGTACACGCTTTTTCACAGAGTGCAGGACATACCCTTGAAGTAAATTCAGGAAAATTGTTTGTCATAAGCAGACGCTTGAGTGCTTCATCTGACTTGTTTCTGTAAATCAGCTCATTCCATTCGGGAATAAGATTGTTCAGCGGACATCCCGATACCATGCCTTTTATAGGCTTGCCGTTCTGACAAAACGGAACTCCGCAGTTCATACATCTTGCCGCCTGTGAGCGACGCTGTTCAGCGTCAAGAGGAGTGTGAAACTCTTTATAGTTCTTTATTCTCTCGCTTACTGATGATGAAAGATTTTCTTCTCTTTCAAAATCCATAAATCCTGTAGGCTTTCCCATAGAATCAAGCCTCCTTTCCGTTAATATAGAATGCGTCAATTTCAGCCTGCTCGTGACTTACGCCCTTTGCTTCAAGCTGTGTAATGGTACGGCACATTCTGTCGTAGTCATAAGGTATAATCTTCTTGAACTTAGGAAGATATTCGTCAAAGTTTTCAAGTATTTCAGCAGCAATTTCTGAACCTGTAACGTCATAATGCTCCTGAATTATGCTCCTGAGCTGTGCTGTATCCTGTGGTTCTTTAACTGCCTCACTTGATACAAGAGCTTTATTAAGGTGCATATAGAGGTGATTTTCAGTATCAAGAACATAAGCAACACCGCCTGACATACCTGCGGCAAAGTTCCTGCCCGTTTTACCGAGAATTACTGCAACACCGCCTGTCATATATTCACAGCCATGGTCGCCTGCACCCTCACATACTGCAACTGCTCCCGAATTTCTTACACAGAATCTTTCGCCTGCAATACCATTGATGAATGCTTTGCCTGATGTTGCTCCGTAAAGTGCAACATTGCCTGTTATGATATTTTCGTTTGCCTTGCGGTTTGTATTTTTCGGAGCTTTAAGTATAAGACGTCCGCCTGAAAGTCCTTTTCCGAAATAGTCGTTGCAGTCACCCGTAAGCACAAGTGTAAGTCCTTTCGGAATAAATGCACCAAAGCTTTGTCCGCCGCTTCCCTGACAGTTTACTGTAAATGTATTATCAGCAAGACCGTTTTCACCGTATTTTGCAGTAATCTGTGAACCGAAAAGCGTACCGAATGAACGGTCTGTATTTTTTATCTTAACGTCAACAGACTTTTCTGTACCGTTTTTCAATGCTGAACCAAGCTTTTTCATAAGTATTTTTTCATCAGCAGTTTCATTCAGCTTAAAGTCATGAGCATCATTCGGATTGAAGCAGATATTGCTTGTCTTGCCGAGAATTGCTGAAAAATCAATGCTTTCCGCTTTCTGTGACAGATTGTTTTTTCTGCGGAGCAAATCTGTTCTGCCTATAAGCTCGTCAACCTTTCTGATGCCGAGCTTTGCCATGTATTCACGAAGCTCCTGTGCCACAAAGTGCATGAAGTTTATAACATATTCAGGCTTGCCTCTGAACCTCTTTCTCAGTTCCGGATTTTGCGTTGCAATGCCCATAGGACATGTATCAAGATTGCATACCCTCATCATAACACAGCCCATTGTAATAAGCGGAGCTGTTGCAAAGCCAAATTCCTCTGCACCGAGAAGTGCGGCAACAAGAACATCACGTCCGTTCATAAGCTTTCCGTCTGTTTCTATTCTTACATGAGAACGCAGACCGTTAAGAACAAGTGTCTGATGAGTTTCCGCAACGCCAAGCTCCCAAGGAAGTCCTGCATTGTAAATTGAGCTTTTCGGAGCTGCACCTGTACCGCCGTCAAAGCCTGAAATCAGGATAACCTGTGCTCCTGCCTTTGCTACACCTGCGGCAATTGTTCCTACACCTGCCTCAGCAACAAGCTTTACTGATATTCTTGCATTTTTATTCGCATTTTTGAGGTCGTATATGAGCTGAGCAAGGTCCTCAATAGAATAAATATCATGGTGCGGAGGCGGTGAAATGAGTCCTACGCCTGCCGTTGAGTGACGTGTTTTTGCAATCCACGGATATACTTTCTTTGCAGGAAGATGTCCGCCCTCACCCGGCTTTGCACCCTGTGCCATTTTTATCTGAATTTCATTTGCAGATGCAAGATATTCGGCTGTAACGCCGAAACGTCCTGAAGCAACCTGCTTGATTGCTGAACAGCGGTCTGATTTAAGACGTTCAGGGCTTTCTCCGCCTTCACCGCTGTTGGACTGTCCGCCTATCGTATTCATTGCCTTTGCAAGAGTTTCATGTGCCTCTTTTGAAATTGAGCCGTATGACATTGCACCTGTTTTGAATCTGCGGCAGATGCTCTCAACGCTTTCTACCTCGTCAATCGGTATACCGCCGTTTTCATCGAAATTGAAATCAAGCAGACTTCTTAATGTAAGGTTTCTGTCCTCTGCATCAACTGCCTTTGAATATTCCTTAAATGTTTCATAATCGCCTGTTCTGGCTGCGTCCTGAAGAAGATGTATCGTTTCAGGAGTATAAAGATGCTCTGTCTTTCCGCTTCTGAGATTATTGCTGCCGCTGCTTTCAGGCTGTGTATTTACTGAAAGTCTTAACGGGTCGTATGCGGCATTATGGAGTGACTCTATCTGACGGCTTATATCGCTTAATGTAATTCCGCCTATTCTGCTTACAGTACCTCTGAAATATCTGTCAATGACAGCATTTGAAATGCCGACAGCCTCGAAAAGTCTTGAAGCCTGATATGACTGAATTGTTGATATGCCCATTTTTGAAGCAATTTTAACAATTCCCTTGAGTACAGCCTGGTCATAATCGTCCTCAGCGGCATAAAAGTCCTTGTCAAGCAGACCGTTTTCAATAAGATTGTGTATCGTTTCATGTGCAAGATAAGGATTTACCGCACTTGCTCCGTATCCGAGAAGTGCCGCAAAGTGATGAACCTCTCTTGGCTCTGCACTTTCAAGAATCATTGCAACCTTTGTTCTCTTTTTCGTGTCAACAAGATGCTGATGAAGTGCTGAAACTGCAAGAAGTGACGGCATAGCCGCATGATATTCGTCAACATTTCTGTCTGAAAGAATGAGAATGTTTGCACCCTCACGATAAGCCTTGTCCGCCTCAATAAAAAGCTGTTCAACGGCTTTTTCAAGTGATGTTCCTATATAATATGTTATCGGGATTATTGCAGACTTAAATCCGATAATTTTAATGTTCTTTATTTTAAGAAGGTCTGTTCCCGAAAGGATAGGATTGTCAATTTTAAGTACACGGCAGTTTTCTGCGGAATCCTCAAGTATATTTCCGTCACGTCCGAGATAAACGCTTGTATCTGTAACAATTTCCTCACGAATAGCGTCAATCGGCGGATTTGTAACCTGTGCAAAAAGCTGACGGAAATAATTGAAAAGCGGTACATTTCTCTTGTCAAGCGGAGGAAGTGCAATATCAGAGCCCATTGACGCAATCGGTTCTGCACCGTTTTCAGCCATTGGGAGAATACTGTTCATTATTTCCTCGTATGAATAGCCAAATACCTTCTGATGTCTTAAAAGCTCCTCTGTTCCATAATCAGCAAGTCTTTTATTCGGTATATGCAGGTCACGAAGATGAACAAGATTAGAGTCGAGCCACTCGCCATAAGGTTGACGTGAAGCGTAAAAGTCCTTGATTTCAGAATCACTGATGAGCTTACCCTTAACAGTATCAACAAGGAGCATTTTGCCTGCACGAAGTCTGTCCTTGCAGATGATTTTTTCCTCCGGAATATCTACACAGCCTGTTTCTGATGAAAGAATGAGGAAGCCGTCATCCGTAACGCAGTATCTTGACGGACGCAGTCCGTTTCTGTCAAGAACAGCACCCATAATATCACCGTCTGAGAAAAGGATTGACGCAGGGCCGTCCCAAGGCTCCATCATCGTAGCATAATATTGGTAAAAATCTATTACCTTTTCAGAAAGGTCTTTGTTATTTTTCCAAGGCTCAGGAATTGCAGTCATAACTGCAAGCGGCAGAGGCATTCCTGCCATAAGCATAAATTCAAGTGCATTGTCAAGCTGTGCTGAGTCGGAATTGCTTCTGTTTACGGCAGGCATGATTTTATAAAGAGTATCACCGAGTACAGAGCAGTGAGCCGTATCCTCACGGGAAATCATTTTATCGGCATTGCCCTTTATTGTATTGATCTCACCGTTATGAACTATAAGTCTGTTCGGATGTGCTTTCTGCCAGCTTGGATTTGTATTTGTTGAAAATCTTGAATGAACGAGTGCAATTGCTGAAACATACTTATCGCTTTGCAGGTCTGTATAAAATTCTCTTAGCTCGCTTACAAGCATCATGCCCTTGTAAACTATCGTTCTGCTTGAAAGTGAGCATATATATGTATTTTCCTCAGCCTGTTCAAAAACACGTCTTGCAACATAAAGTCTGCGGTCAAAATCAAGTCCCTGAGCAGTATTTTCAGGTCTTTTCACAAAGCCCTGCAATATATACGGCATTTTCTGAAATGCCTTTGTGCCGAGTATTTCAGGCTTAACGGGAACTTCCCTCCAGCCGAGAAATTCAAGTCCTTCCTTTTCGGAAACTATTTCAAAAAGCTTCTTTGCACGATTTCTTTTCAGCTCATTCTGGGGAAAGAAAAACATTCCTACACCAAAATCGCCCTTTTCGCCGATATTAAATCCCAGCTTTTCAGTTTCTTCCATAAGGAAGTCACACGGGAGCTGTGTAAGGATACCTACGCCGTCGCCTGTTTTGCCGTCAGCGTCTATTCCGGCACGATGCTCCAGCTTCTCCACAATTGTAAGTGCGTTATCTACAACTGTATGAGATTTTATTCCGTTTATATTTACCACTGCACCTATTCCGCAGTTATCATGCTCAAAATCAGGATTGTAAAGTCCCTGCTGAGAATATGGGTTCTGATTTCTGAAATTATCCATATAGTCACGTCCTTTCAAAAAATAAAGGACATCCGCACAGATAGAAACTATCTATCACTGCGAACGTCCTTGTTCTTTAATTTCATCATAGCACTGCGGATAATAAAAGTCAATATTTTTTTGCAGATATACGCTTTTTAAACCCACAACTTAATTAAATTAAGTAAAATCAGCTTTACACTTAAAAAAACAAAAAACAAGCATTTTCCTATTGACATTTTTCGCATTCGGGGGTATACTGTGAGCATAAACAGCAAAGAGGCTGCACGACTTTATTGAAAGTCTGCAGTCTCTCTTTTTTTATAAGCGCTTGTATAAATATTTGCAAAAAGAGCTCATGTTAATTTGTTTTCATGAACTGCTTTCTGTAGTTGCTGATTAAATATATTTTTAGGAGGCAGAGCTTTATGACAATGGATAATATACTGTCACAAGTTCTTGACGAAACTAGTGACATGGTTTTCGGAATATGGTTTTTAATCGGTGCAGCACTCGTATTTTTTATGCAGGCAGGATTTGCAATGGTAGAAACAGGTTTTACCAGAGCGAAAAACGCAGGAAATATTATAATGAAAAACCTTATGGACTTCTGTATAGGTACTGTAATGTTTATCGTTATAGGATTCGGATTACTGTTAGGTGAGGACTTTCTCGGCTTTATCGGCAAGCCCGGATTTGATATTTTAACTGCATATAAGGATTTTAACTGGTCATCATTCGTTTTCAACCTTGTATTCTGCGCAACAACAGCAACAATTGTTTCAGGTGCAATGGCTGAAAGAACAAAATTCCTTTCATATTGTGTGTATTCAGCAGTTATCAGTGCTCTTATTTATCCTATTGAAGCTCACTGGATCTGGGGCGGCGGCTGGCTTGCACAGCTCGGATTCCATGATTATGCAGGTTCAACAGCTATCCACATGGTAGGCGGTATCGCAGCACTCGTTGGTGCAAAAATACTCGGACCTCGTATCGGCAAATTCACAAAGACAAAGGACGGCGAAATCAAGGTTCACGCTATTCCGGGACATAACCTTACAATCGGTGCTTTAGGCTGTTTCATTCTTTGGTTCGGCTGGTATGGATTTAACGGTGCAGCAGCAACAAATACTGCTGAACTTGGTTCAATATTCCTTGCAACAACAGTTGCTCCTGCTGTTGCAACAGTAACTTGTATGATTTTCACTTGGCTTAAATATGGCAAGCCTGATGTTTCAATGTGTCTTAACGCTTCACTTGCAGGTCTTGTCGGTGTTACAGCTCCATGTGACGTTGTAGACTGCACAGGTTCATTCTTTATCGGTGTTGTTTCAGGTCTTTTAGTTTGCTTCGGCGTATGGCTCCTTGATTATAAGCTCCACATTGATGACCCTGTCGGAGCAGTAGCAGTTCACATGATGAACGGTATCTGGGGTACATTGGCAGTAGGACTTTTTGCTACAAAATCTGCTCCGGGTTATGCAACAGCAGTTGCAAACGGAGTAATTAAAGGCGAAGGTCTTTTCTACGGCGGCGGCTTCACACAGCTTGGTCTTCAGCTTTTAGGCTTTGTTTCAGTCGGTGCATGGGCATTCATTACTATGATTATCGTATTCCTTGCAATCAAAAAGACTATCGGACTCAGAGCTTCCGAACAGGAAGAAATCATCGGTCTTGACGTTACAGAGCATGGTCTTGTATCCTCTTATGCAGACTTTGCACCTGCAATGAATGAATCAATGTACGGTTATACAAAGGACGATGCAAAGAGTGTTCAGAAGGTTTCTGTCGAACAGGCAGTTGAGGTTCAGAGCTTTACAGCAAATACTGAAAGCAAGGACAAGATGACAAAAATCGTTGCAGTATTCAAGCAGAGCAAGCTTCAGGATTTCATCTCTGCTATGGAGGAAATCGATGTTACAGGTATTACGGTAACAAACGTGCTTGGCTGCGGCGTTCAGAAAGGTCAAAACGAGTATTACAGAGGAGCACCTCTTGAAGTAAATCTTCTTCCAAAGGTTAAGGCTGAAATAGTTGTATGTTCAGTACCTGTAAACACAGTTGTCAATACAGCAAGAAAGGTTCTTTATACAGGTCATATCGGCGACGGAAAAATATTCATATATGATGTAGAGAATGTTATCAAGGTTCGTACAGGCGAACAGGCAAAATCAGCACTTCTTGACGAAAAGCAATAAGGTAACACTGAACAAAGCTTGTGCAGTGTCGCCATAAATATCGGAGGTTAAAATGAACTTTACAAAAATGCACGGCATAGGAAATGACTACATTTACGTTAACTGCTTTGAGGAAACCGTTGATAATCCGGAAGAATTGTCAATCAAACTGAGCCGCAGACATTACAGTGTCGGCTCTGACGGACTGGTTCTGATAATGCCGTCTGACAAAGCAGATTTCAGAATGAGAATTTTCAATGCTGACGGTTCAGAAGCAAAAATGTGCGGAAACGCAACCCGCTGCATAGGAAAATATGTATATGAAAGAGGTCTTACCAATAAAACCTCCATTACACTCGAAACCAATTCCGGAATAAAAAAGCTTTCATTGACAGTGAATAACGGAAAGGTTGCAGAAATAGAGGTAGATATGGGCAAGGTTATCTTAAAGCCTTCTGAAATCCCGGTAAGTGCGGCAGGAGATGATTATATAAACCGTCCCCTTGAAATAAACGGAGTTACTTACGGAGTTACATGCGTTTCTGTGGGAAATCCTCATGCTGTGGTTTTTGTAAACAATACAGAGTCTGTTGATATTGAGAAAACAGGCCCGCTGTTTGAAAACAATCCCATATTTCCGGACAGAATAAATACAGAGTTTATTCAGGTCATTGATGACCATACCCTTAAAATGCGTGTATGGGAACGTGGAAGCGGTGAAACTTATGCCTGCGGAACAGGAGCTTGTGCTTCTGTTGCGGCAGCAGTTCTTAATAATATTTGTCCTCATGATTCGGAAATTACCGTTATGCTGAAAGGTGGAAATCTTAAAATCACTTATAAGTCAGACGGTACGATTATGATGAAGGGCGGAGCGTCCTTTGTATATGACGGTATTATATCAGACGAGTTTTTAATGTCAGAATGAGAAAGGAAGAAAACCAATGAAGATTAATGAAAATTTTTTAAAGCTCAAAAAAAACTACTTATTTATTGATATAGCCAAAAAGGTCAATGCTTTCCTTGAAAAAAATCCTGACGCAAAGCTTATCAGAATGGGCATAGGAGATGTCACACTTCCAATAGTTCCTGCTGCTGTTGAGGCAATGAAAAAGGCTGCCGATGAAATGGGTGTAAAGGAAACCTTCAGAGGCTATGAGGACAGCGGTGCAGGCTATGACTTCCTGAAAAATGCCGTATCAGCTTACTACGCTAAGCTTGGTGCAGATGTATCGCCAAATGAAATACGCATCAATGACGGTGCTAAAAGCGACTGCGGAAATATTACCGATATTTTCGGCTCGGATAATACAGTTCTGGTAACAGACCCTGTTTATCCCGTATATGTTGATTCAAATATAATGAGCGGCAGAAAAATAATTTGTGCCGATTCAGACGAAAGCAACAGATTTGCTGCAATGCCCGATAAAAGCATTCATGCAGATATAATCTATCTTTGCTCACCAAATAATCCTACAGGTTCTGCTTATACAAAGGAGCAGCTTGAGAAATGGGTTGAATATGCTCTTGATAACAATGCTGTTATTATTTATGACGCAGCGTATGAAGCCTTTATTTCAGACCCTGAAATTCCAAGAAGTATATATTGTATCAAGGGTGCAAAAAAATGTGCGATTGAAATGTGTTCTCTTTCAAAAACAGCAGGCTTTACAGGAATGAGATGCGGATATACCGTAATTCCCGATGAGCTTGAGGCTGTACAGCCTGACGGCAGCAGAGTTTCAATATCAGGACTCTGGGCAAGACGTCAGGGCAGCAAATTCAACGGTGTTTCTTATCCTGTTCAGCGTGCTGCTGAGGCTGTATTCACCGAAGAAGGTCAGCGTCAGATTCATGAGAACATTGATTATTATAAAGAAAATGCAAAAATTATTGCTGAAACCCTGACACGCTGCAGCATTCCATTCACAGGCGGAAAAAACTCGCCATACATATGGTTCAAGTGTCCGAACGGAATGGGAAGCTGGGAGTTCTTCGACCTTATGCTTAACAAAATAGCTGTTGTGGGAACTCCCGGTGCAGGCTTCGGCAAAAACGGTGAAAACTGGTTCAGACTCACCGCTTTCAATGACAGAGAAAATACAATCGAGGCTATGAACCGCCTTGAAAACTTATTAAAATAACGGAGGTAATGAAGATGACAAATGTAACTGAAATTTTCGGAAGTATGGTATTTGATGACAGAATTATGAAGGCTACCCTTTCAGATAAGGTTTATAAGTCACTTAAAAGAACCATTGATGAAGGTACACCTGTTGATATTTCAATTGCAAATGCTGTAGCTGCTGCTATGAAAGACTGGGCAGTAAGCAAGGGAGCTACTCATTATACTCACTGGTTCCAGCCTTTAACAGGTATCACAGCAGAAAAGCACGACAGCTTTATCAATCCATCACCGGACGGCAGAGTTATCATGGAATTTTCAGGCAAAGAGCTTGTAAAGGGCGAGCCTGATGCATCATCATTCCCGTCAGGCGGTTTGCGTGCAACATTCGAGGCAAGAGGCTATACAGCATGGGATCCTACTTCCTATGCATTCATAAAAGGCAACACACTTTACATTCCGACTGCTTTCTGTTCATACTGCGGAGAGGCTCTTGATAAGAAAACTCCTTTGCTGCGTTCAATGGAGGCAATTAACCGTCAGGCAATGAGAATTTTAAGGCTTTTCGGCAATGACAACGTAAAATGCGTTAAGACATCAGTCGGTCCTGAACAGGAATACTTCCTTGTAGACAAGGCTCTTTATGAAAAAAGACAGGATCTCATCATGACAGGAAGAACTCTTTTCGGTGCAATGCCTCCAAAGGGACAGGAAATGAATGACCATTACTTTGGTGCAATCAAGCCGAGAGTTGCTGAATATATGGCTGACCTTAACGAAGAACTCTGGAAGCTCGGTATCCTTGCAAAAACAGAGCATAACGAGGTTGCTCCTGCTCAGCATGAGCTTGCTCCGATTTATACAACAACAAACATTGCTGCTGACCACAACCAGCTTACAATGGATATTATGCAGAAAACTGCACTCAAGCATGGTCTTGTGTGTCTGCTCCATGAAAAGCCGTTTGCAGGCGTAAATGGTTCAGGTAAGCACAACAACTGGTCAATCTCTACAGATACAGGTGTAAACCTGCTTACACCGGGTGAAACTCCATATGAAAACGCGCAGTTCCTGCTTTTCCTTTGTGCAGTAATCAAGGCTGTTGACGATTATCAGGATTTGCTCAGACTTTCTGTTGCTACAGCAGGAAATGATCACCGTTTAGGTGCAAATGAAGCTCCTCCTGCCGTAATTTCAGTATTCCTCGGTGAAGAACTTACTGCCGTTCTTGACGCTATCGAATCCGATACTCCTTACAGCTCTGCTGAAAAGAGAGTCATGAAGCTTGGTGTTGATGTTCTCCCTCAGTTCAGATGTGATACAACAGACAGAAACCGTACAAGCCCGTTCGCATTTACAGGCAACAAGTTTGAATTCCGTATGCTTGGTTCATCAAACAGTATTTCATGTGCAAATATGCACCTTAATGCTGCTGTTGCAGAAAGTCTGCGTCAGTATGCGGATATTCTTGAAAAGGCTGATGATTTCAAGGAAAGTCTGCATTCTCTTATTCGTGAAACAATCAAAAAGCACAAGAGAATTATTTTCAACGGCAACGGCTATGATGATAACTGGATTAAGGAAGCTGTTGAAGAAAGAGGTCTTCTTAACCTTAAAACAACTCCTGACTGTATGCCTCACCTGCTCGATGAAAAGAACGTAAATACTCTTGTTTCACATGGAGTATTCACAAAGGCAGAGCTTGAATCAAGATGTGAAATTATGCTTGATAACTATGTAAAGTCTGTAAACATTGAAGCTTATACCATGATTTCAATGTCAAGAAAGCAGATTATTCCTTCTGTTGCAAGATTTACTGCTGATGTTGCAAAGCAGGCGGCTGAAAAGAATGCTTTATGCAGCAGTCTGAATTGCAGCTACGAAAAGAATCTTGTTGAAAAGCTTTCGGCTCTTACAGATGCAATGGACGAGCAGACAGCCGTACTTGAAAAAGACGTTGCCGAACTCAAGAATATCAGTGATGTAAAGGCACAGTCCGAGTATGTTCGTGACAATATTCTCAAGGATATGGAAATTCTCCGTAAGTCTGCCGATGAAACAGAGGTTCTTACAGACGCTGAATACTGGCCATTCCCTGCTTATGACGAGCTTTTGTTCGGTGTAAGATAAACTTTAAGTCAACGCTCCATAAAGCATGGCAAAAGACTTTGCACGTCATAAAACTGCAATCTTTGTGCTGACTTAAAAAATTTTCAAAATCATATTGCAAAATAAAAAAGATTGTGCTATAATATCATACGAAATCATATAAAAATCAAGGCAATACCGTACAAAGCTTGTGCGGCAGAAACGCAGATATATTTTTCGTCAGATTGCATAGAATTTTTGAAAGCATACTGTCGTATGATGAGAAAATTATGTGTAAGATGACGGAAAATTTGCAAGTTTATGATGCACAAAGTCTTTTGACGTGCTTTGTGCGGTATTGCCTTAAATACTCGGGGGGCTTGTATACAGGCTGAGAGGAAGGTGTGACCTTCGACCCATTTAACCTGATTTGGATAATGCCAACGTAGGGAAGCTCAGTTAAGAACGCAATCTTTTGGGAAGCTGCTTTATTGGCAGCTTCCCTTTTTGCGTATAAGGAGGATTTATGATAGTTATAAATGGTCAGGAAATTGAAGCTGACGGAAAAACAATTGCTGAGTATCTTGACAATTCAAGCTATGACATGAAACGTATCGCAATTGAAATGAACGGAGAAATATTGCCTAAATCGCAGTACAATTCGGTCATAATGAAAAGCGGTGACAAAATAGAAATCGTAAGCTTTGTAGGAGGCGGCTGATATGGCTTATCCGACAGAAAATGAAATGCTTAATGCACTGGAAAAGAGGATAGGCAAACAGCTTCTCAGTAAATTTCAATCAGCAAAGGTTGCCGTATGCGGACTTGGAGGACTTGGCTCGAATATTGCAATCTCACTTGCAAGAGCAGGAATAGGAAATCTGCATATAATTGACTTTGATAAGGTTGACATTTCAAATCTCAACCGTCAACAGTATTTTGCATCTCAGCTTGGAATTTATAAAACAGAAGCCATGCTGCATAACCTTAAAGAAATCGCACCGTACTGCAAAATTAAAACCGACTGTATAAAAATAAATGCTGAAAATGTCAAAGGACTGCTTGAAAATGACGATATTATCTGTGAAGCCTTTGACAATCCCGAATGCAAGGCAATGCTTGTAAATAATGTAATTGAAAAGCTGCCTGAAACATATATTGTTTCAGCATCGGGAATGGCAGGAATTGCTTCTGCAAATGAAATCAGAACAAGACGCATTACAAAGCATTTTTATATTTGCGGCGACGGTGTAAGTGACGTATCGGAATACAACAGCCTGTTTTCCTCACGGGTTATGGCATGTGCCGCACATCAGGCACATACGGTTCTCAGGATTATTGCAGGCTGTCATGAATGAAAGGTATAAGGTATAATAAACATGAATACACAAGATAAGCTTATTATAGGCGGTCATGAATTTAATTCAAGATTTATACTTGGCTCAGGCAAGTATTCTCTTAATCTTATCGAGGCTGCCGTAAAGTATGCAGGAGCTGAAATCATAACTCTTGCAGTACGACGTGCAAACACAAAAAAACATGAGAATATTCTCGACTATATCCCGAAAGGAGTAACACTTCTTCCGAATACATCAGGTGCAAGAACGGCAGACGAAGCTGTCCGTATTGCACGTCTTGCAAGAGAGCTTGGCTGTGGTGATTTTGTAAAAATCGAAATTATGCGTGATACAAAATACCTGCTGCCTGATAATGCTGAAACAGTCAGGGCAACTGAAATCCTTGCGTCTGAGGGATTTGTAGTAATGCCGTATATGTACCCCGACCTTAACATTGCCCGTGACCTCGTAAATGCAGGTGCAGCCGCAGTTATGCCGCTTGCCGCACCAATAGGTTCAAATAAGGGACTTGCCACAAAGGAGTTTATACAGATACTTATTGATGAAATTGAACTGCCAGTTATCGTTGACGCAGGAATAGGCAGGCCGTCGCAAGCCTGCGAAGCAATGGAAATGGGTGCAGCTGCAATCATGGCAAATACTGCACTTGCAACAGCAGGAAATCTGCCGATAATGGCTGATGCATTCAAAAAGGCTGTTGAAGCAGGACGAAATGCGTATCTTTCGGGGCTCGGACGTGTTTTAGTGCGTGGAGCGTCCGCATCAGACCCGCTTACAGGATTTTTACACGATTAAGAACAGGAAGTTGTACTATGGATAATCAATTTTTTATTGATTCGGAATATCTTTCACAGCAGGCTGTGAAAAAAAAGCACTCCCTTGAAAATAATCCCGAATCAAGAACAAATCATATGGAATACATGAAAGGAATGGAGCAGATAGAGTCAGATGTAATGGAAACAGTGCTTTCACAGATGAAAAGCTATGATTACTCCTCATATACTGCAAAGGACGTAATCAAGGCTCTTGAACATGAAGTCTGCACTATAGATGACTTCAAAGCTCTGCTATCCCCTGCCGCTGAACCGTTTCTGGAGCAAATGGCTCAGAAAGCAAGCATTGAAACCCGAAAGCATTTCGGAAATACGGTATATATCTTCACTCCGCTTTATATTGCAAATTACTGCGAAAATTACTGTGTTTACTGCGGTTTCAACTGCTATAACCATATTAACAGAATGCAGCTTGATCATGACCAGATAGAGCATGAAATGAAGATAATTGCTGACAGCGGTATGGAGGAAATTTTAATTCTTACAGGAGAAAGCCGCAGCAAAAGCAGTATAGAATATATCGGAGAAGCTTGCAGGCTTGCAAGAAAATATTTCAGAATGGTGGGACTGGAAATTTATCCTGTCAATACCGATGAGTACAAATATCTTCACGAATGCGGTGCGGACTATGTAACCGTTTTTCAGGAAACATATGATTCCGACCGATATGAACAGCTGCATCTGATGGGACATAAGAGAGTGTATCCATACCGCTTTAATGCTCAGGAGCGTGCATTAAGGGGCGGAATGAGGGGTGTTGCATTTTCTGCACTTCTTGGTCTTTCCGATTTCAGAAAGGACGCTCTTGCAACTGCACTTCATGTATATTACCTGCAAAGGAAATATCCTCATGCCGATATGTCACTGTCATGTCCTCGTTTAAGACCGATTATAAACAATGAAAAAATAAATCCTCTGAACGTTCATGAAACTCAGCTTTGTCAGATAATATGTGCATACCGCATTTTCCTGCCGTATGTTGGAATTACTGTTTCGTCCCGAGAAAGCGAAAGTTTCAGGAACGGCATAGTTAAAATTGCCGCAACAAAGGTTTCGGCAGGTGTTTCAACAGGAATAGGCGACCATGAAAGCAAATATACGGGAAAGGAGCAGAACGGTGCTGAGGGTGACGAGCAGTTTGAAATAAACGACAGCCGCAGCTTTAAGTCCATGTATAATGATATGTCCGATGAGGGCTTGCAGCCCGTACTGAACGATTACCTTTATGTGTAATATTTACTGTGTTACAAATCGCAGACTTTGCAAAACGGACTTTTTTCAGAGAATAAATGAAATTGCAGAATGTAAACCGTCAGGCATAATTCTTCGTGAAAAGGATATGTCCGAAAGCGACTATGAAAAAACTGCCAAGCGTGTTATGGAGATATGCGGCAGACATAACGTGAAATGTATTCTCCACAATTTTTACAATACGGCTAAAAAACTCGGAGCAGAAAGCATACACCTGCCTTTGCATATCCTGCGTACACTCAGTGAAAGCGAGAGGGCAGAATTTTCGGAAACAGGAGCGTCATGCCATTCTGAAAGTGATGCTGCTGAAGCGGAAAAGCTCGGCTGTTCATACATTGCCGCAGGCCACATTTTCGCTACGGACTGCAAAAAGGGAGTTATGCCGAGAGGTCTTGACTTTCTGCACAATGTATGCGAAAGCGTGAATATTCCCGTACTTGCAATAGGCGGCATTAATGCAGATAACTGCCGTTCAGCCGTAAATTCGGGAGCAGCGGGAGTCTGCATAATGAGTGGATTTATGTGCTGCAATGACACAAAAAAATACTATGAACAGATAAGGCGGTCACTCAATGAAATTTAATAAAGAACAGCTTTTACTTTATGCGATAACAGATAACTCGGACTGTGAATCGGGTACATTTCTTGATAAAATAGAAAAAGCATTGTCGGGCGGAGTGACTATGCTCCAGCTGCGTGAAAAAAACATAAGCGAGGACGACTACATAAAAAAGGCATTATTGGTAAAGAAAATATGCCGAAAATTCAAAGTTCCGCTTATAATAAATGATAATCCGATTGTTGCACTGAAAAGTGGGGCAGACGGAGTTCATGTCGGAACAGATGATGCTTCCGCAGAGGAAATACGAAAGCTTGCAGGCAGTAATTTTATAATTGGTGCAACTGCAAAAACTGTTGAACAGGCTCAATCAGCAGAAGCCGCAGGTGCGGATTATCTTGGTGTAGGAGCAGTATTTCCGTCACCGACCAAAAAAAATGCACTTCGTATAACAAAAGAAAAACTTGCAGAGATATGCTCCTCAACGTCACTTCCTGCTGCTGCAATAGGCGGAATTACGCTTGATAATATGTCAGAGTTGTACGGCGGAGGAATGTGCGGATTTGCTGTTGTATCGGCAATATTTTCTGCCCCCGATCCCCGAAAAGCTGCTGAGGAGCTAAAACAAAAAGCCAAAATTATATGCAGGGAGATGTGTTAAGCTGAAAACCGCATTAACTATTGCAGGGAGCGACTGCTCCGGAGGTGCAGGAATACAGGCAGACATAAAGACAATGACTGCAAACGGTGTTTATGCAATGAGCGTCATAACTGCACTTACTGCTCAGAATACAAAGGAAATAACAGGAATAACGGAGGTTTCTCCGCAGTTTCTGGAAAAACAGCTTGACAGCGTATTCAGTGACATCTTCCCTGATGCCGTAAAAATCGGTATGATTCCGTCAGCACATTCTGCCGAAGTTATTGCCGCTAAACTGAAACATTACAAGGCTGTTCATATCGTTGCTGACCCTGTTATGATTTCAACAAGCGGTTCAAGGCTGATGGAGAAATCCGCCGTTGAAATCACAAAAAGAGAGCTGTTCCCGCTTGCTGAGCTGATAACGCCGAATATTGCGGAAATTTCGATTCTTGCCGATATGACGGTTAATAATAAAGCCGATATGGAAACTGCCGCAAAAATAATCTCCGAAAAATTCGGCTGTGCAGTTTTATGCAAAGGCGGTCACAGGTTAAGTGACGCTGATGACCTGCTTGTTGCCGATAATAAGATAAAATGGTTCAGCGGCAAACGGATATTCAATAAAAATAATCATGGCACAGGCTGTACACTTTCAAGTGCAATTGCTTCAAACCTTGCAAAAGGAATGAATATTGAACAATCTGCTGAAATTGCAAAGGAGTACATATCGGGAGCAATTTCTGCAATGCTTGATCTGGGTTCAGGCTGCGGCCCTATAAATCATATGTTCGGCTTGAATTCAAAATATATTAATAACGTAAAAGAATGAAAGGATATATATTATGAAAACATACAGTACACAAATGGACGCTGCAAAACAGGGAATTATTACTCCCGAAATGAAAATTGTTGCAGAAAAGGAATACATGGAGCCTGAAAAGCTGCGTGAGCTTGTGGCAAAAGGCGAAGTTGCAATTCCATGCAATATAAATCACAAAAGCATTTCCCCTGAAGGCATAGGCAGCGGACTGAGAACAAAAATCAATGTTAATCTTGGAATTTCAGGTGACTGCAAGGATTATTCCGTTGAAATGCAGAAGGTTGACATGGCTCTGAAATTTGGAGCAGAGGCAATAATGGATTTGAGCAACTATGGAAAAACGAATACATTCCGCAGAGAGCTTATTGAAAAGTCACCTGCAATGATAGGCACTGTCCCAATGTATGACGCTATCGGATATCTTGAAAAGGATTTGCTTGAAATAACTGCTCAAGACTTTTTAAAGGTAGTTCGTGCTCATGCTGAGGAGGGCGTTGATTTCATGACTATCCATGCCGGCATCAACAAGCGTGCTGTTGAGGCTTTTATGCGTGACAAGAGAAAAATGAACATTGTTTCAAGAGGCGGTTCACTCCTTTTTGCATGGATGATGATGACAGGCAATGAAAATCCGTTTTATGAACATTACGATGAGGTTCTTGATATTCTCAATGAATTTGACGTTACAATCAGTCTTGGTGATGCACTTCGTCCTGGCTGCCTTGATGACAGTACAGATGCAGGTCAGATTTCTGAGCTTATCGAGCTTGGTGCTTTAACTGAAAGAGCATGGGCAAAGAATGTTCAGGTAATGGTTGAGGGTCCTGGACACATGGCAATGAATGAAATTGAAGCAAACATGAAGCTCCAGAAAAGGATATGCCATAATGCTCCTTTCTACGTTCTCGGGCCGCTTGTTACAGATATTGCACCGGGATATGACCACATTACATCAGCTATCGGCGGAGCAATTGCCGCAGCAAGCGGTGCTGATTTCCTTTGCTATGTAACACCTGCCGAGCATTTAAGACTGCCTGACCTTGAAGATGTTAAGGAGGGTATCATTGCAAGCAGAATTGCTGCTCATGCAGCTGATATCGCAAAGGGAGTTCCTCATGCTAAGGACAGGGATAATGCAATGGCAGAAGCACGTCACAAGGTTGAATGGGAAGAAATGTTTTCCGTTGCACTTGACGAGGAAAAGGCAAGACGCTATTTTGAAAGCACTCCTCCTGCTGACAGACATACCTGTTCAATGTGCGGAAAAATGTGTGCAGTAAGGACTACCAACATGATTCTTGAGGGAAAAAAGGTTGAATTCTGCACAGAAAAATAAAGGCAATTCATTAACAACTTAATAAAAGAAAATAAGAGTATGGAGCTGCTGTTCCTGTTTGCCGAAATAATACTTTTTCATAAGTGAGGCTTTGAAGCCAAGTTCGGTAATACGGTTCAGCAGCTCCTCGTCAGTTAATTCCGTATCAAACCTTACAACACAGTGAAGTCCCGAATTTTCACCAGATATTACTGAGCCATTGAAAATCTCATACTTTTTCATGGACTCAAACAAACTGTTTCTGCACTTTTTATAATGCGACCTCATTCTGTTTATGTGCTTTTCAAAATAACCCTCGCTGATAAATCTTGCAAGCGTATATTGCTCAAAGGCTGATACAGCACATGAATAGAAGCCCAGCTTTTCCTTGAATTTCTTTAAAATGGTCATGGGAAGAACCATATAGCTTATCCTTATTGTTGACGAAAGACTCTTGCTGAACGTATTCATGTAAATGACCTTATCCATAACATCAATACTGTAAAGTGACGGAACAGGTTTGCCTGAAAGTCTGAATTCACTGTCATAATCGTCCTCTATTATGTATCGGTCAGGTGACTGTGATGCCCATTCAAGCAGAGAGTATCTCTTTCCGATTGAAGTAATGACTCCGGTAGGAAAATGATGTGACGGTGAAATATGAATTACATCGGCTTTGATTTTACGCAGATAATCAACGTCAATTCCGTCCTCCTGAACCGGTATTCTTTCACACTTTATATTATAATTTGAGTAAATATCAGCTATTTTTGAGTAACCCGGGTCTTCAACGGCAAAAATATAATTATTTCCGAACAGCAGATTTATCAGCATATAAAGATACTCCGTACCTGCACCAATAATTATCTGGTTCGGAGATGCATTTATGCTGCGAAAGCTGTTCAAGTGGTCTGATATTGCTTTTCTAAGCTCCCAAACGCCCTCGAACGGCGGCTTTGTCAGGAGCTTATCCTGATTTGAAGAAAGCTCCTCACGAATAAGCTTTGCCCATATTGCAAACGGAAACATCTGATTTTCATTATTGTCTTCTGCCACATTTTCAATTTCAGATGCCGCCTTTTCAGGATTAACAGGCAGATTTGACCTTTCAACAGCCTCAGCAAAATACCCTTTTTTTGAAACTGACCTTATATATCCCTCAGCAATCAGCTGATTATACGCACTTTCAATTGTTATGACGCTCAAACCCAAATGTGCTGAAAAAGCCCTTTTTGACGGCAGTTTTTCATCAGGCTTAATAACTCCAAGCTCTATATCATTTTTTATTTTCTTATAAATCTGAACATATACAGGTTCAGAACTGGTCTTATCAAAATCATAAGTAAGCATACTTTTCCTCCGTCTGAACTTATAAAAAAAGCATAAATTGAATATTGCGGTAAGTTCACAGTTGAAGTATACTATAAATATACTTTTTTGTCAATGAATACAGGAGGAATTATTATGAAAAATGACCGTTATGAATTAAATAAGGAACTTGCACAAATGCTTAAAGGCGGAGTTATCATGGACGTAACCACACCTGAACAGGCAAAAATTGCAGAGGCAGCAGGTGCATGTGCTGTTATGGCACTTGAGCGTATTCCTGCTGACATCAGAGCAGCAGGCGGAGTTTCCAGAATGAGCGACCCTGCAATGATTAAGGGTATTCAAAATGCTGTAAGTATTCCTGTAATGGCAAAGTGCAGAATCGGTCACTTTGCAGAAGCACAGATTCTTGAAGCAATTGAAATAGACTACATAGATGAAAGCGAAGTTCTCTCCCCTGCCGATGATATTTACCATATCGACAAAACAAAGTTTCGTGTACCGTTTGTATGCGGCTCCAAGGACCTTGGCGAAGCTTTAAGGAGAATTTCCGAGGGTGCTTCAATGATTCGTACAAAGGGCGAACCGGGAACAGGCGACATCATTCAGGCTGTAAGACATATGCGTAAAATTCAGAGCGAAATTGCTCAGCTTGCATCAAGACGTGAAGATGAGCTTTTTGAAGAAGCAAAGCGTTTGCAGGTATCAATTGACCTTGTAAAATATGTACATGACAATAAAAAACTGCCTGTAGTAAACTTTGCAGCAGGCGGCGTTGCTACACCTGCTGATGCAGCTCTTATGATGCAGTTAGGTGCAGAGGGCGTATTTGTCGGTTCAGGAATATTCAAATCAGGCGATCCTGCAAAGCGTGCAGAGGCTATAGTAAAAGCAGTTACAAACTATGATAATCCTGACATGATTGCAAAGCTTTCTGAAAATCTCGGTGAAGCCATGGTAGGAATCAACGAGCAGGAAATTGCAGTTCTCATGGCTGAAAGGGGCAAATAATGCTTACAGGAATTTTAGCTGTTCAGGGAGCTTTTCGTGAACATGCAGAATGTCTTGAAAGGCTGTCGGCGGATTATGTGTATATCAGAAACAAGTCTGATATTTCTGATAAAATCGACCGTTTAATTCTTCCCGGAGGAGAAAGCACTGTTCAAAGAAAGCTTATATCAGAGCTTGGAATGTTTGATTATATAAAAGACAGCATCTCAAACGGAATGCCTGTTCTGGGAACATGTGCAGGCTTAATTCTGCTTGCACAGAATATTGTAAACGGTGAAGATAAATTCTTCGGTACACTTCCCGTTTCAGTATGCAGAAATGCTTATGGCAGACAGCTTGGCAGCTTTTCAGCTTTCGGAAATATCGGCAGTATCAAGGACTTTCCGATGCGTTTTATAAGAGCACCTTATATTCGGGAGGTACTTTCTGATGATACAGAAATACTCAACATAACAAATGAAAGAATAACTGCCGTAAAATATAAAAATCAGCTTGGAATGGCTTTTCATCCCGAGCTGACCGATGACCTTCGCATACACGAATTATTCCTATCCTTATAACGCATAACGCCGCACAAAATATGTGCGGCGTTTACTTTTTTATTCAATATCACTTAGCTGTAAAAAAATATCCTGCATTTTACTGTCTGTTTCAGCAATTGTATCTGCACATTTACGCAGTTCGGCAGCAAGATCCGCAGATACTTCATTTTGTGTTTTATATTTAAGCTGATGCTCCAGACTGGCCCAGAAGTCCATAGCAATCGTCCTTATCTGAATCTCAACAGGAGCATACTGCTTGCAGTTTGAAAGATATACAGGCACATTTATTACCATATGATAACTTCTGTAGCCGCTTTTTTTAGGATTTAAAATATAATCCTTTGTTTTTATCGTCACGAAGTCATCATGACAGCTTAAAAGCTCGGCAATCGAATATATATCGTCGATATAATAGCATACAACACGTATTCCCGCCATATCAAGCAAATTTCTTCTTGCTGCTTCGGTTGTTATGGGAAGTCCTTTTTTTTGCAGCTTTTCAATTATCGACTGCGGTGATTTCAGACGGCTTTCAATACTATGTATAGGATTTCTTTGAAACTTGACTCCGAATTCATTATCAAGTATATTAAGCTGGGTTTTGACAATTTCTATTGCGGAATCATAAAGATGCTGAAGCTGTAAAAAGTCATAAAAAATCTCTGCCACACGTTCCTGATTATTGACCTTTGGTATCTTGCTTATTGTTTCAAGATAAAATTCCTTTTCGTTCAAGCGATTATCTCCTTTCCTTTACTTGTAAAATGTTTATGGCGGAAACGCACAAAACACATTCAGCAGTCTTGTGCATACTGCCTTATCCGTACTACAATTATAACACACAATCAAGAAAAGTCAACCGAATTTTTTGGCGGTTTTTGACGAACACATATTACACTGATTTTCAACATTAAAATTAATAAACAGAAAAAAATTATTGAAAAACGATAAAAAACTATTGACAATTAGTAATGCTTATAGTATACTGATATTAACATGAAGAAAGGAGCATTTTTATGTGGACAAAAACAAAATCTCTGTTTTTATCAAGGATACTGACTGTCGTTATGACTGCCATGATTATTCTGATTACCTTTTTTATCCCGTCTATTGCTGAATGGTATCAGGATATTTCAGTTGGAGAGGGACTGTTAGGAAACAAAATTGTAATTCCAATGTGCATATCAATATATATTTGCGAGTTTTTTGCCTTAATTGCCATGAGGTCATTATATGTTCTTTTGGAAAACATAAATAAAAATGAGGTTTTTGTTGCAAAAAACACAGCTTGTCTGAGGAGAATTTCATGGATGTTCATGCTTGCATCTGTTTCACTTCTCATTTTCGGACTTTGGCGGTATATCTTTTTATTTGCAGCATTTCTGTCATTTATGTTTGGTCTGGTAATGCGTGTACTTAAAAATGTGTTTGAAAAAGCAGTGGAAATAAAATCTGAAAATGACTTCACAATCTGATTGGAGGTGCTTAAATGCCTATAATTGTAAATCTTGACGTTATGATGGCTAAAAGAAAAATCTCCTCTAATGAGCTTTCAGAAAAAATCGGAATAACCCCTGCAAACCTTTCCGTCTTAAAAACAGGCAAGGCAAAAGCAGTGAGGTTCTCAACTCTTGACAAAATATGTGAAACTCTTGAATGCCAGCCGGGTGATATTCTCGAATGGCAAAGTGAGGAGTAAAGGAGGAAATTATGGCTGATTTAACCGAAATGAACAGCAGCGAAATCGAATTGGACAAAATTGAACCGCAGGGAGTGAAATCACCCCAAACCCCAAAAAAGAAGGAGCTTACCTTTACAAAAAGTGAAAAAATATTCTCGCTGATTGCCTTTATCTTAACGTACTGCTTCATACATTTCGCCTTATTTAATACGACAGGATTTATTACTACAGGACTTTTTATCTGCATAACCACAGCGTCAATTATAATGCTGAGAAAAAAGAATTTCAGCATTTCAGGAGTAAATAAAAAAATTGCCGTTCTGCTTTATCTTTTCAGCACTGTTTTTTCAATAACCGACAACGGATTTATAAAATTCTTAAATCTTGTGTTCCTTTTTATTCTTAATTCATACTTTATTTACTCTGTTTCAGCTCAGAAAAATCAGCTTGAACGATTTTTGCCGTTTGCATTAAAAAAGTCGATTTTTGAATATCCTTTATCTCAATTTGACGCTGAAACAAAAGCTTTGAAGTCATTTAAATCAGACCCTGAAAATGCAGGCAAACTGCGTCCGATTATTTTGGGCCTTATTGCCGCCGTTCCGCTTACCCTTGTGGTATTGTTACTTCTCATGTCGGCAGACGAAAACATTTCAAAGATGTTTTCAGAAATTGCAAAATTCATTATTCCGTATAATTTCAGATTTATTGTTTTCAAGCTTGCCATTACAATCCCATGCAGCTGCTATTTCTTTGGAATGATTTACTCCAATACAAACCGTAAGGAGCTTAATATCCTTGACGAAAAGGCTTGCATGGAAAAAATGCAGAGCTACAGAAATATACAAAATGCCGCCATTTATTCGTTTGTAACGCCCATATGCTTTTTATATGTTATATTTATAATCTCGCAAACAAGTTATCTTTTGTCTGCATTTCTCGGAAATCTGCCTGACGGCTACAGCTATTCGGAATACGCAAGAAAAGGTTTCTTTGAGCTTGCAGTAATAACAGTCATAAACCTCGGAGTCATAGTCTTTATGAACCTGACTGCTAAAAACGGAGGACAGAAAAAGCCGCTTGCACTTAAAATATACACCACCGTTTTGTGCGGATTTACACTTTTTATCATAGCTGCTTCAATGAGCAAAATGGTGCTTTACATTTCTGAATACGGTCTTACTCAATTAAGAGTATATACAAGCTGGTTTATGATTTTATGCGGCATTATGTTTATATTTATCATCATAAAGCAGTTCAAACCGAATATGAATATTTCTCAATGGTGTACTGCAGCATTTACGGTTATGTTTGCAATTCTCTGTTTTTCACGTCCCGACTCTATTATTGCAAAGTACAATATCGAGCAATATAATGCAGGAAATTTAAGCAGACTTGATAAGTATGAGCTGCTTGAAATGTCTGACGATTCAATTCTTACTGCACTGAAAAATGGTGTTGTTACAGAAGATGAAGCAGAAAGAAATGCACGAAAAGGTGAATATGGCAGACTTAATATATCATCTCTCCTGCTTGAATCCTATCTCGAATCCTGATATATATCAAAAAGGCGGCATGACTTAACGTCATACCGCCTTTTTTACACTCAGAGCATGCATCTGTCAGACACGCTCTGTTGCAAATTCTTTAGCAATACCACACAAGGAATGTCTAAAGACTTTGTGCTTACTGCTTTTACTTAATAATAAACTTATCAATATCCTTTAAGAATTTATCTGCATCATCAGTGTGAGCATCAAGTTCAATCGGCTTTGAAAGGTCGAGGCTGAAAATACCCATAATTGACTTAGCGTCAACAGCGTATCTTCCTGATACGAGGTCAATATCGAAATCATAACGCATTACGATATTTACAAATTCTTTAACATCATTGATTGCCTGAAGTGAAACCATTACTTTAGTCATAATTCTTACCTCCCGAGATGTTTATCTTTTATTAATATGATGCAGTTTTTACTGCAATTAAATAATATCACTAAACGGAATTAAAGTCAATAGGCTTGCGTTATTTTCAGCAATTTAGTATAATGAAAGTATGCCTTTTAAAAGCGATTTTATTCACTACGGATAATTGTAGTATATGCACAATATAAATATGTTGATTTTGTGCATGATATATAAACCGAGAGCAATGCCGCACAATCTTTATGCGGTGCTTCCCAAGGCAAATCAAGGCAAATTAAAATAAGGATTGAAATAATGAAAACTGTTTTTTTTCTTACATTTGGCTGCAAAGTAAATCATTATGAAACGGAATGCATGAAATCAGCATTTGAAAGCTCAGGATATACAGCCGTTAAGGAATATAAAAATGCAGATGTTGTTGTCATAAATTCCTGTACGGTCACATCTTCAGGCGATAACAGAGTACTGACGGCTTTAAGGAAAATCAGAACGGCACTTCCTGACGCAGTTATTGCACTGACAGGCTGTTATCCTCAGGCATTCAGAGAAGAAGCCTCCGCTGTTACAGACGCTGATATAATCATTGGTACAAAGGAGCGTTCAAGGCTTGTTCAGCTTGTTGACGATTTCTTTGCTTTCAGAAATCGTACCATACTTCTCTCTGAATACACCAAGGACGATAAATACGAATGCATAACCTGTACTGAATTCAAAGACAATACAAGGGCTTTCGTTAAAATTCAGGACGGCTGCAATCAGTTCTGCAGTTACTGCATTATCCCGTTTGCCCGAGGAAGATGCCGTTCAAAGCCGCCTGAACTGCTGAAAGACGAGGTTTCAAAAATAGCGGAAAACGGTGTTAAGGAGGTCGTGCTTTCGGGAATAAACCTTGCATTTTACGGCAAGGAATACGGGCTTACTCTTGCGGACGCCGTTGAAATATGCTGCGGAATAAACGGAATAGAACGAGTGCGGCTTGGTTCACTTGAGCCTGAAATGATGTCTGATGAACAATTGGAACGTCTTGCAAAGGAAAAGAAATTCTGTCCGCAGTTTCATCTATCCCTGCAAAGCGGATGCAACCGTACTCTGAAAGCCATGAACCGCAAGTATACCTCAGAAGAATATGCTGACCTTGTATCACGCATAAGAAGAAAATTCCCTGAATGTGCAGTAACTACCGATATAATGGTTGGTTTTCCCGATGAAACAGACGAGGACTTTGAACAGTCGCTTGCATTTGCTGAAAAAACAGGTTTCAGCAAGGTACACGTTTTCCGATATTCACGCAGAAAGGGAACTGCGGCTGACAGAATGGCAAATCAAGTTCCTGAAAAGGTCAAAACAGAACGCTGGCATAAAATGACTGACGCTATGAAGAAAAAACAGTTAGAATACCTTAAATCCCTTATTGGCAAAACGGTTTCCGTACTGTTTGAGCGTGAAAACTGCACAGAATTTCATCAGGGACATGCCCCCGATTATACATTAATAAAAATTGACAGAGAAAATTGTAAAAAAAGTTTGCGTAATGAGATTTTTTGTGTTAAAATAAAAGGGAGTGATTCCGACTGCTGTTTCGGTGAGCCGATTCAGCAGCAGAACAGTGCTGTTCCGCAAAACAGCAGAGAAAAACGAGAACATTCATTTTGCGGAGAAATGGAGCATTAATAATGTCTGTATTCAGAATTTATGTTGAAAAGAAACCGGAATTTGCCGTTGAGGCACAATCTGTACTGAACGACGTTCAGACTGCTTTAAGATTAAGCATATCTGGAATCAGAATTCTTAACAGATACGACGCTGATAATCTTAGTCAGGAGGACTTTGAAGCCGCTGTAAATACAGTTTTTTCAGAGCCTGCCGTTGACGTTACATATACCGAACTGCCAAAGCTCAGCGGAAGTGAACGAGTTTTTGCCGTTGAATACCTCCCCGGACAGTTTGACCAGAGAGCCGACAGCTGTGAACAGTGTATCCAGATTTTAAGACAGGGCGAAAGATGCCGTGTTAAAAATGCAAGAGTTTACATTATCAGCGGAAATATTACAGACGCTGAATTTGATAAGCTGAAATCATATCTTATCAACCCTGTTGAAAGCCGTGAGGCTTCTCTTGAAACATTCAAGACTCTTGATACAAAATATGATATTCCTACTACCGTTGAGGAGCTTGAAGGCTTTATCATGCTCAATGATGCAGGTCTTAACGCATTTATTGAAAAGTTCGGACTTGCTATGGATTTCGATGATATTAAGTTCTGTCAGGATTATTTCCGAAATACTGAAAAAAGAAATCCTACAATTACAGAAATCAGAATGATTGACACATACTGGTCTGACCATTGCCGTCATACCACTTTCCTTACAAATGTAAAAAATGTGGATATAAAAACTCCTTACATCAAGGAAACTTATGATATGTACCTTAATGTAAGAAAAGAGCTGGGACGTGAAGAAAAGCCAGTAACTCTCATGGATATTGCTACCCTTGCCGCTAAAAAGCTCAAAGCTGACGGCCTTATGCCTGACCTTGACGAGAGTGAGGAAATTAATGCTTGTTCCGTAAAAATCAAGGTGGACATTGACGGCGAGCTTGAGGACTGGATTCTCATGTTCAAAAACGAAACTCACAACCACCCGACTGAAATTGAACCTTTCGGCGGTGCGGCAACCTGTCTTGGCGGTGCTATCCGTGACCCACTTTCAGGACGTTCATATGTATATCAGGCAATGCGTGTAACAGGTGCGGCAAATCCGCTTGTACCTGTTGAAGATACAATTAACGGCAAGCTTCCTCAGAGAAAGATTACTGTTGGTGCGGCAAACGGCTACAGCTCATACGGCAACCAGATAGGACTTGCAACAGGTCATGTTTCGGAAATCTATCACCCAGGATACGTTGCAAAGCGTCTTGAAATCGGTGCAGTTGTAGGTGCGGCTCCTGCTGAAAACATCAGACGTGAAGCACCTGTACCCGGAGATGTTGTAGTTCTTCTCGGCGGCAAAACAGGCCGTGACGGCTGCGGCGGTGCAACAGGTTCATCAAAATCACATACTCTTGAATCACTTGAACACTGCGGTGCAGAGGTTCAAAAGGGTAATCCGCCTGAGGAAAGAAAGCTTCAGCGACTTTTCAGAAATCCTGAAGTTACAAAGATGATAAAACGCTGCAATGACTTTGGTGCAGGCGGTGTATCAGTTGCTATCGGTGAGCTTACTGACGGTCTTGTAATTAATCTGAACGCTGTTCCTAAGAAATATGACGGCCTTGACGGAACTGAAATTGCAATCAGTGAATCTCAGGAAAGAATGGCTGTTGTTATTGCTCCTGAGGACCTCGATAAGTTCATGGAGGAGGCAAAGAAAGAGAACCTTGAAGCTACTCTCGTTGCTGATGTTGTTGAAGAACCACGTCTTAAAATGAACTGGAACGGAAACATAATCGTTGACCTTTCAAGAGAGTTCCTTAACTCAAACGGTGCGTCAAAATATACAGATATTACAATTGAAGAACCTACGAATGAAAGCAAGGTAGAAATAACTGACTGTGCTGATTCATGGACAGAGCTTATGGCTAACCTCAATGTATGCTCACAGAAAGGTCTTGTTGAGAAGTTTGACTCAACAATCGGTGCAGGAACAGTTCTTATGCCTTACGGCGGTGTATACCAGCTTACTCCTTCACAAGCTATGGCCGCAAAGATTCCTGTACTCAATGGCGAAACAAATACCTGTTCAATCATGGGCTGGGGATATAATCCTGTTATTGCTGAAAAGAGTCCTTATCACGGAGCTATGACTGCTGTAATAGAATCTATCGCAAAGGTAGTTGCAGCAGGCGGTTCATACAAGAAATGCTGGCTCACATTCCAGGAATATTTTGAAAGAACACAGAATGACCCTAAGAGATGGGGCAAGCCTCTTGCAGCACTTCTCGGTGCATTCAAGGCTCAGCTTGAAATGGGCTGCGGAGCTATCGGCGGCAAGGACTCAATGTCAGGTACTTTTGAACAGATTGACGTTCCGCCTACACTAGTTTCATTTGCAGTATCAACAGCTAAAGCTGATAAGGTTATCTCAACAGAATTCAAGTCTGCTGACAGTCAGGTTATAATGATTACACCTGAATATGACGCAAACGGACTTCCTGATTTCAACAGCATCAAGACTGTATTTGATGAAGTTGAAGAAATTATTGCTGACGGACGTGCCAAGGCAGTCTGGACAATCGGCTACGGCGGTGTTGCTGAGGGCATTGCAAAAATGTGTTTCGGTAATAAGCTCGGATTTGAATTTACTTCAAAGCTTTCAGCTCAACAGCTGTTTAAGCCTTGCTATGGTGCATTCATAATTGAACTTGACGGTGCTGCTAAGCAGAGCGAAAATGTAATCGGCGTAACAAAGTCTGAATACAAGATTATGAACTTTGATTATTCAATCAATCTTGACGCATTGCAGAGAACATGGGAGGGCAAGCTTGAATCTGTATTCCCATGCAGAATAAAAACAACAGAAACTACTCCTGAAGCTTATGTATATCCTTCAACAAAAAGACTTGCTCCTGCAATCAAGGCAGCTCAGCCAAGAGTTCTTATCCCTGTATTCCCCGGTACAAACTGTGAATACGATACAGCAAGAGCTTTTGAAAAGGCAGGTGCAATTGCAGAAACCATTGTTATCAGGAACTTATCCGCAGGTGATATTGAATCATCTGTTGAACAGGTCGAAAAGGCTATCAAGAATTCACAGATTATTATGATTCCGGGTGGATTCAGCGGCGGTGACGAGCCTGAGGGAAGCGGTAAGTTTATTACGGCATTCTTCCGCAATCCTAAGATTAAGGACGCTGTCCACGAACTTCTTAAAAATCGTGACGGTCTTATGCTCGGTATCTGCAACGGTTTCCAGGCACTTATCAAGCTCGGCCTTGTACCATACGGTGAAATTGTTGACATGACTGATGAATCCCCTACGCTTACATTCAATACTATTGCACGTCACCAGTCAATGATGGTAAATACAAGAATCGCATCAAATAAATCACCTTGGCTTTACGGCTGTGAGGTCGGCGATATTCACACTATCCCGATTTCTCATGGTGAGGGCAGATTTGTTGCTCCGCTCAGTCTTATCCAGCGTCTTGCTAATAACGGACAAATCGCTACTCAGTATGTTGATATGGACGGCAAGCCTACTATGGATATCAGATATAATCCTAATACATCTATTGATGCTATTGAGGGTATCACCTCTCCTGACGGACGTGTATTCGGTAAAATGGGACACAGTGAACGTAAAGGCAGCTTTATCTGCAAAAATGTTCAGGGCAATAAAGACCAGAAGATTTTTGAAAGCGGTGTAGCTTACTTTAAGTAATATAGTAAAACGGCGGCTGAATAAGCCGCCGTTTGTTTTATAGATTTTATTTGCTGTTCTGCATGGTATATGTGTCGATAACAGTCTTTCCGTCTGAATCATATACATTTATAATGGTTGGAGGGTTTCCTCGTTTTGCGGAGTTTTCCTGAATTTTCAAGGCTTCTTCAGGTGAGGCAGGTGCTTCTCCAATCATATCAATAGTGCGGACATATCCTTCTTTGCCATTATCGCCTATAACAGCCATTAAATCAGGAAAGTCCTCAATAAACAGAGCGTTCGCACTGCTTCCGTATGTTTCGCCGCTGCTGTTAGTACGATATACATTTGGTTCTTCCTGAACAACATTTTTAGTCATTTCAGTATCAGAGTATATTGCTGCCTCCTTTCCTGATTCTGCCGCAAAGGCAAAAACACCTGTTCCCAGAGATAAGCCAAGTCCTAATGCAGCCGCAGTCATAAAGCTTCCTTTCAGTTTCATAAAAAATCCTCCTTACATAATTATTGCAGCACTGCACAAATACTGTACATAGTTGCCTTATATTTATCATTCCCAGCATGCAGCAGTACAGAGAAAGACAAATATTAATCAAATTATTATATTATTAATACTAATAAATTATACTAATTATAATAATACATATTAAAATGAATGTCAATACTTTTTATGTAAAAAATTGTAAAACTAAAAAATATTTGCACAAAAGAATATAAACAAGCTATGCGTCAGCAATGTATAAATTCCTTAAAAATATGTTGTTTGGTGTTGCCTTAAAATAAAGCAAAGCAAAGTGTTGACTTTATTTCAGCTGTGGTATATAATAACAACGGCAGAATATTAAGATATAACCGCATGGATTTTGTGCGGCATTATTTTCAGCCTTTAAGGTGAAAAATTTTTATGGAGTTTTATATGGATACTTGTGATATTATATTAAATAAGAAGTCGGACAGAAATACAATCTTGTCTGAGATTTCATCAAAGCTTTCCCTTGATGAAGAACCTGACGCCGTTTTGAGCAGTGCAGAGGATTTTCTTAAAAGCATTTCCAAACCGCTAAGCATAAACCTTTACATTTCAAATGACGACTTGGAAAACGAAACCATAAACGAAGCAGTCAGCATGTTTACAAATATAAGCCTGAACAGGTCAGAAGTACTTTTAGAAATAAAAGAGGACGAATTTCTTAATATCATTGATGAAAACGGCAATCTTACTCACAAGTCTAAGCCAAGAACCTTAATTCATGAGGACGGCGACCTGCACCCGACCTCGCATGTATGGATTGTAAAAACAACAGATATAGGCGTTTATGTGCTTTTGCAGAAAAGAGCAGCCTGCAAGGAGCTTCACCCGAACTGCTATGACGTTTCAGCGGCAGGTCATGTTACAGAGGGCGGAGAGTACAGAAAAAGTGCTGTAAGAGAGCTTTATGAGGAGCTTGGTATAAAGTCGGAGCTTAAACAGCTTGAATTTATAGGTATGCATTCAAGCGAATACAAGTCCGAAAAATACTTGGACCGTGAGCTTACTGCCGTATACCTTTATCACCACCCTGTTGATTTGTCAAAGCTTGTGCTTCAGGAGTCAGAGGTGGCAGAGGTTTGCTGGGTAGACCTTGACGAATGTCTTGCCATGATAGACAGTCCGCAGTTTAAGCACTGCATCAGTAAAGACGAGTTATTTATGGTAAAAAAAGCAGTACTTTAAATGCATTGCAAAGTCACTTTTGATATTATGGTCAAAAGTGACTTTTTTATTGACACAAACTTCCCGTTAGTATATAATGTTAGTATAAATAAAAATCAGATAACACAGCCAAAATCTTTTTGACGTGCTGTGTGCTGTGTTACATTTACAGGAGAAACAACTTTGAATATTATCATTTACGGCTCTCATTATGGAACAGCCAGACTTTATGCAGAAGAATTAGCAAGAAGAATTAATTATGACCTCAAATCATTTGAAGAAATCAATGACATTGATTCATATGAAAACATCATTTATATCGATGCATTGTATGCCGGTGGCGTTCTGGGAATGAAAAAGACTTTTAAAAAGTTGCGAAATACCAATAACAAAAAAATTATTATTGCTACTGTGGGACTGTCAGACACAACTGACAAAGGAAATACGACTGCAATAAGAAACGGAATAAAGAAGCAATTATCTGCGGAAATATATAATAACGCACACATCATTCATCTACGAGGTGGAATTGATTATTCCAGACTTAATTTCACCCATAAAACAATGATGAAATTATTATACAAAAAAGCTGTAAATTTACCTGAAGAAAAGAAAACGGCAGAAGTTAAAGCTATGATTGAAACTTATAATAAACAGGTTAATTTTGTAAATTATGACAGCCTAGAGTCAATAATTCAATATGTATAATACTTTAAAGCAACACCGCATAAGGCTCATTTTACAGCTTTGTGCGGTGTTGCCTTAATCTGCTGTATCGCGGGATATTATTTATTTATAACTATTGACAAAACCTGTAGAATTTTGTATAATAACATATAATCAATAAAGTAAAATTAAGGGTAACACCACACAAGGATTGTACGGCAGAAACTCAGATATATTTTTCGTCAGATTGCATGGAATTTCCCAAAGTATACTTGTCGTATGGTGAGAAAATCATGTGCAATATAACGTGACTTTACGGTGTTGCCTACAGAAATTAAACCAGTAACTTATTTGAAAAGGTATGTGTTTGTATGGAAGAATTACCGGGCATAAGAACCAATAATGCGGAAATTAAATCATTTTCGGATTTTTGCTGCTATAACAGGCGAAATCTGCCTGAAAGCAGAAACTTATGCTTTGTACGTTTAATAGGTTATTACAGTTCATTGGCTGAAGATGTTGAAAAAACAGATTATTTCTTGTCCGGCAGAACTGCTGAAAAGCTTTTTTACCTCCGAACAGATAATTTTCCTAAGCTTAATCTGAACAATGATATTGATTTTTACTCCAAATGCTATGAATCATGGATAAAAAATAATTTTCGTGACCTGCATGCAAAATACATATGTAATAATTCATCAGTTGACCGTTCAATACAATTGGTGCGGGATATTTTTTTAAAATTTCGCTCAAACGCAACTCAGACTATTGAAAGGAACTTCTGCATAAAGCTGATGTTCTGGCTTGACTGCATCTGCGAAAAGCTCTCATTCAAGTTTGATTCTGAATATAACGCAAAGGTCATATTTGAAAATGTAAGCGGAATACATGAATACCTTTTCTGCTATCTTCTTGCTTTAATTGATTTCGACATTCTGCTCATACAATGTGAAAAGGACATAGATTCTGCGGCAGAACGCCTGCATCTTTCAAGCTCATTTGTAATGGGTGAAAAAAGAGAATTTCACATAAACGCATACGACTGCCGTAAATTTCCGGATAAGACAAGCAGTAACATTGTAAACGGCAGTTCAGAAAACAAAATTAAAATTATTTTACCTGAAAGACCAATGTCAAAAAGGAATAATATTCATAATTTTTCAAACAATAAAGGGCAAGGCTTACGCTGTGAAAAGTCGATAGAGGAATTGGCAAAATCAGCGTCATCTGTTGTCCTTATTGCTATACACAACGAAAAGGGCGAAGTTATCGGCAGCGGTTCGGGCATTATGATTGGAAGAAGCGGATTTATCCTTACAAACAATCATGTTGCCAGAGGCGGAATGTTTTATTCCGTTAAAATTGAAGATGATGACAGAATATATGAAACAGATGAAATCGTAAAATACAATACCATTCAGGACCTTGCTGTAATTAAAATAGAACATGAGCTTGTTCCGCTTAAATTTTATCATGGAGAAAAGCTTGCAAGAGGTCAGAGGGTTGTTGCAATAGGAAGTCCGCTTGGACTTTTCAATACCGTTTCAGACGGCATTATTTCAGGCTTCAGAACAATTGACTGCGTTGAAATGATACAGTATACAGCCCCGACATCACATGGAAGCTCAGGCGGTGCTTTGCTTAATATGTACGGTGAGGTAATAGGAATAAGCACGGCAGGTATTGACAGCGGACAAAATATCAATCTGGCAGTCAGCTATAAATTCATAAACGACTTTATAAACGGATTTATTTATTAATGCGGGTTTTTACAGAGGTGAAGCGTGTAATGTTTCAGCATAAAAAAATATCGTCCCTTGACGACTATTTTCTTGACCTTTCAAAAAGAGAAAATAACAGCGTATACTTCTACAGAATAGCTGATTACACTGACACTGTAAAGGCTTTTCTTTTAAAATATTATAATTCGGCACGATTAAACGGCGTTATCATAGAAGGCGGAATACCAAATCCGAATGAAAATAACCTTTCCTATTATTATGAAATGATAGGTGACGCTTACAAAACAGACTGTTCGTTTATAAATGAACAGCTGCGGAAATGGCTGCCCAGAATGACTGATAATCAGCGGAATATAGTCAGCACATCAATATATGATACCCTGATTTCCTTAAAAAATTCGGGCAAAAATGAAAATATGCTAAAAAATGCCTACATTAAATTCATGTGCTGGCTTTACTATAAATTTGAACGCATTGCCAATAAGCTTGGCAATACTGATATTCCTAAAATATTATACGAGGGTATTCCGGGAAAATATGAGCTTTTACTCCTGACTGTACTTTCAAAAGCAGGCTGTGACATTATAATGCTTGAGTACAGCGGTGATGCAGATTACATTAAAAATGACCCGAATTCTGAATTTTCCGATAAATATACAGCAGATAATTCTGTCGGATTTCCTGACGGATTTTCATTAAAAGCTCTGCAAAAGGAAATAGCAAAGCAATATAATGCCGAACGTGCCTTCGGAACAGCTCCAAAGCTTCAAAGCTCCGTAAATTCGTGGGCAAAGGGCGAGGGACTCCTTGATGCTCTTACTCCTCTTAATACGAGGGGCAGCAGTGAAACATCATATAATACAATTTTCTACCGCATTAACGGTGCTTATGATAAATGTACTTACATTAATGAGCTTATAAGCTTTAATCTGGAGCTTAAAGCCTCGAAACGCAGATTTCTTTCACTTAATCGTGAAATACCCCTGCCTACTACCGATGAAATAGCTGATGTTAACAGAAAGAATTATAACAGTGCGGAAACTGCATTGTCTGATTTGTCGCATAATATTATTTATGCGAATAATAATCAGCTCCAACAGCTTATGCGGTATGAATTTATCAGTGTTCTGTTAAAAGAAGCCGAAGCTGAAAAGCTCTCACTCAACAGACTTATAAATGACGCTGTTTATGTGTTATGCTGGCTGAAACGCTATCAGTCTGCACTTCTTTCAAATTGGTCTGTCGGAGATATAAGCTGTTTTGTAATGCTTGGAGGCTGTAAAAACAATTGTGAGGCAATGTTTGTAAAGCTTATTTCAAAGCTCCCTGTTGACGTAATCATACTTGTTCCCGACCTTAACATGAAATGCTGTTTAACTGACAGCAGATTAAAAGAGTTTAACTATGAGGATTCGCTGAGCGTATCAAAATTTCCTGACAGCAATTCAACCGTTTCTGTCGGCACTACAGCTTATCATGCCGAACGTGAGCTTGACACGCTTATGTATCAGGATTCGGGAATGTACAGAAACCGTCAGTATTCCAAAGCAAATACCGTAATACTTAAAACAATGTATGAGGAAATTGCAATTTTATGGGATCAGGAGCTTAAATATCGTCCAAGCTTTTCAACAGAAAATAATGAAGTCACCATACCCGTTATTCTTTCAAAGGTTTCGGGCATTAAGGACAGAAATGTAACTGCTTACTGGCAGTCTGTAAAGGCTCTTATTACGCCTGATACTGTTGTAATGAGGGCAGGCAAATACGGCTCATCTGAGGTAAATCAAATAAAGCAGTTTGCAGTTTCATTCTGGAAGAACGGCAAACTTTTACGCAGTAAAATTAAAGAGTGTAAATATTATAAATATACTGTACTCCGCAATGAAGTGCAGGAATATATATTTGATAAAATAGAAACACTTATTAACCGCAGGTTGATTAAAGGTACCTTTGAAAACGGTACTGAATATACAATAATATCATCATTGCTTAACATAGACCAAAAGCTTATAAGGAAAATCCAGAACTTTGACTTTACAAAGAAAAATCCAAAGCTTATTTATATAAATACATGCGAAAGCATTATCAGTTTTGAGGAGGCTGTAGTAATTGCCTTTCTCAGTCTTATCGGATTTGATGTTGTATTCTTTATTCCGACAGGCTATCAGAACATAGAAGAATACTACACACAGCAAATTATTGAAGAACATCAGATCGGTGAATACGTTTATGATTTGCAGATTCCTGATTTCTCACATATATCAAATGTTTCACGCCAGCCATGGCATAAAAAATTATTCAGAAGGGGTGTTTAAAATGGGATTAGACTTCTCAAAAGCAAAACCAAAAGCTGAAGAAACACAAACAGACACAGTTGTTATTCCTGAACAGGAGATTGAAGCTGTAACAAGCTACGACATAGTTGCAGACCGTCAGCAGATGAATACAGAACTGGTTAATTCACCTGAAGTTGACGCTATTGTAAGTACGATTGAAATTGATAACCTTGAAAGCATTGTATCTTTCGGCTCAGAGGCGGCTGATGAAATATCAAAAGCTTCCGATGTTGTACTTAACAGCATGAACATGTCACAACTTGATGAATCAAGCCAGATGCTTGTAACGCTTTCAAAAATCATGGAAAAATTCGATATTGACGAAATCAAGGAAGATCCAAGTCTTTTTGGACGCATCTTCGGCAATATGAAAAAACAGCTTGAGAAAATTCTTGCCAAATACCATACAATGGGTGAGGAGGTTGACAAGGTTTACGTTCAGCTTAAAAAGTATGAGGACGAAATAAAACAGTCAAACAGAAAACTCGACCAGATGTTTGATGCAAATGTAGAATATTATCACCAGCTTGTAAAGTATATTTTAGCAGGTGAACAGGGCTGCCGAGAGCTTGAAGCATATATTGAAAAAAGAAAGGGAGATATGGCTTCAACAGGTGATAATTCAATTCAGTTTGAAATAACCAATCTCGAACAGGCTCTTATGATGCTTGAACAGAGAACTCAGGATTTAAGAGTTGCGGAAAATGTTGCAATGCAGTCTATTCCTATGATAAAAACAATGGAATTTACAAATATGAATCTTGTAAGAAAAATCAATTCAGCATTTATTGTTACTCTCCCTGTGTTCAAGCAGGCACTTGCTCAGGCAATACTGCTGAAACGCCAGAAGGTTCAGGCTGAAGCAATGGCAGCACTCGACCAGAAAACAAATGAAATGCTGCTGAAAAATGCCGCAAATACGGTTGAAACTTCAAAAATGGCTGCAAGACTTTCTTCCGGCAGCTCAGTTAAGATTGAAACGCTTGAAACTACATGGAGAACCATTGTAAGCGGAATTGACGAAACAAGAAGAATTCAGGACGATGCCCGCAAAAAGAGGGTTGAAGACCAAGCAAGACTTGAGACTATTAAAACAGAATTTAATAAGTCTTATCATATGCCAAATAATAATAAAAATAATTAACAGGAGGAAAGAAAAATGCCAATCAATTTGACAAAAGGACAAAAGGTCGACTTAACAAAGGGAAATCCGGGACTTAAAAACATTATGATAGGTCTTGGCTGGGACGTTAATGCGTTTGATTCAGGTGCAAACTTTGACCTTGATGCTTCTGTATTCATGGTCGGAGAAAACGGAAAATGCCCTACAGATCAGGAGTTCATCTTCTACGGAAACCTCAAGCACAAGTCAGGCTCTGTTGAACATATGGGCGACAACCTTACAGGTGAGGGTGACGGTGATGACGAACAGATAAAGATCGACCTTTCAAAAATCCCTGAAAATATAGCAAGAGTTGCATTCACTGTAACTATTTATGACGCTGAAAACAGAAGACAGAATTTCGGACAGGTTTCAAATGCTTACATCAGAATAGTTGACACTGTTACAAATCAGGAAATAATCAGATACGATTTGGGCGAGGACTTCTCAATTGAAACAGCCGTTGTTGTAGGCGAAATTTACAGAATAAACGGCGAATGGAAGTTCAACGCAATCGGAAGCGGATTCCAGGGCGGACTTGCTGCATTATGCGGTCACTATGGAATAGAAGTTGCATAAGGAGGATATTTATTATGCCAATCAGTTTAAGCAAAGGTCAGAAGGTAAGCCTTTCAAAAAGTGCTCCGGGACTTAAAAAAGTTGTAGTAGGTCTTGGCTGGGATACAAATAAGTTTGATACAGGTTCTGCTTTTGACCTCGATGCAGCAGCTTTCCTGCTTACAAGCACAGGCAAGGTTGCAGATTCAAGTGATTTTGTATTTTACGGAAATTTAAAGCACAAGTCAGGAGCAGTTACACATCTTGGCGACAACCGTACAGGTGCAGGCGATGGTGATGATGAGCAGATTAAGGTTGACTTAACACTCATTCCTGCTGAGGTTGAGAAAATTACATTTACAGCCACAATTTTTGAGGCTGACCAAAGACACCAGAATTTCGGACAGGTAAGCAACGCATTTATTCGTGTTTACAATGAAGAAACAGGCGAAGAGCTCCTCAGATACGATTTGGGCGAGGATTTCTCAATTGAAACATCAGCAGTATTCGGCGAGCTTTATAAACACAACGGCGAATGGAAGTTTAATGCAATCGGAAGCGGATTTCAGGGCGGACTTGCTGCATTATGTGAAAACTTCGGCGTTGAGGTAGAATAAATTTAACGAGAGGACGTGAATCTAAATGTCAGTAAGTTTACAAAAAGGACAAAAGGTAAGTTTATCAAAGGATAATGCAGGGCTTTCCTCAATACTTGTCGGACTCGGCTGGGACGAGGCTAAAAAAGCAAGAGGTCTGTTTTCATTCAAGCCGCAGCCTATTGACTGTGACGCTTCTGCAATTCTTCTCAGAAACGGCAAGCTCACAGGAGGCACTCAGGACATAGTTTATTTCGGCAATTTAAGACATAGCTCAGGCGGTGTTATTCATCAGGGCGATAACCTTACAGGTGCAGGTGCAGGCGATGATGAACAGATTATCATTAATCTGCAACAGGTTCCTGAAGATGTGGATAAAATCGTTATGGTAGTAAATATCTATAAGGCTCATGAAAGAAAACAGCATTTCGGAATGATTCAGAATGCTTTTATCAGACTGGTGGATAAGGCTACAAATAACGAAATGTGCAGATATAATCTTACAGACGATTACTCAGGACAAACAGCCTTGATATTTGGCGAAGTATACAGACATAACGGTGAATGGAAGTTCAGTGCTATCGGTCAGGGTACAAAAGACCCCGGACTTGCAGAACTTGCAAGAAGATTTGCATAATAAGCTTATATAGTAAGAACAAGTTCTGTAGCAATGCAATAAAACAACGCAGCATAAGCTGGCAAAAGCAAACCGCATAGTACAAGGCGGACGACAAAAGCATACTGTCGTATGGTGTTTTTTATCCCCGACTTTACAATGTCGAGGAGAAAACGGACGACAAAAGCATACTGTCGTATGGTGAGGAGGACAACGCAGTAATATGCGGTTTGAATTGTCAGATTAGCTGCAGTATTTTGTTATATTGCTATAAGCTGTTGTATAAAGAGGAAAGCTTGAAGCAAACCGTTTCAGGCTTTGCCTTTACTTTTGGAGGATAATTTTAAAATGGAATTTAAAGGACTAAATGACAAAGAAGTAGAAACTTCCCGAGAAAAATACGGCTCGAATACAATACCTGATTCTGAGCCTACTACGTTCTGGAAAGAATTCAAAGAAACATTCGGCGACCCAATGATTAAAATTCTTCTTGCAATTGCTGCTTTGATGATTGTAATGTTTTTCTTCGGTTACGCTGAGATTTATGAGCCGTTGGGAACTATTGTTGCAGTTCTTATCGTTGCAGTCGTTTCAGCAAAAACAGGAGTTGCAAGTGACACAAAATACAGAGAGCTGAAAGACAGCACAAAAAAAGATACCTGCAAGGTTAAACGTAACAACCTCATTTCCGTTATTGAAGTTGACGATGTAGTTGTGGGAGATAAAATCATTCTCCAATCAGGAGATAAAATTCCTGCTGACGGTGTTCTTGTATCGGGCAAGCTCAGCGTTGACAACTCCGTACTTAACGGTGAAGCAGAGGAATGTAAGAAAACAGCCGCTGAAAGCGACTTTGACCTTCCTGCTGATATTACAGGTGATACATTTGTTGATAAACATTCATTGTTCCGAGGTGCTGTAGTTTTTGACGGCGAGGGTACTATGGACGTAAGACGTGTAGGCCTTAAAACAATGATGGGTAAAATGGCAGAGGAAATGCAGGAGGAAGACCCTGATTCACCTCTTAAAGTAAAGCTTGCAAAGCTTGCAAAGCAGATTTCCACATTCGGATATATCGGTGCAACAGTTATTGCTGTTTTGTACATTATTTACTTTATTTTCTTCCAGACAGACGGCGGTGCGTCAGCATTTTTCTCATTGCCTGTAAGTGAGATAATCCAGAAATTCGTTGAAGCAATTTCTCTTGCAGTTGTTATTATCGTCTGTGCTGTCCCTGAGGGACTTCCGCTTATGATTTCTCTTGTTCTTATGCAGAACACAAGCAAAATGCTTGACCATAACGTTCTCGTAAGAAAAGCAGAGGGTATTGAAACAGCAGGTTCACTTAATATTCTTTTCAGTGATAAGACAGGTACTATTACAAAGGGTTCTCTTGAGGTTGTTGAATTTTTCACTGCTGACGGAAACACCTACTCAATGGACGAGCTTAAAAAGCATACGGAAGTTAAAACTCTTGTTGATATTGCTATAGGCAAAAACACTCAGTCAATGTTTGACTCCGAGCATAGAGTAATCGGCGGAAATGCAACGGATCAGGCTCTTACCAAGTTTATCGGCGAGGAAACCTTCAGACTCCTTGAGGATAACAAGGAATACGAAATTTCTGCAATTCAGGGCTTTAACTCAACAAACAAATTCAGTCAGGTACGCATCGACAAGGTCGGCAAGACATTCTACAAGGGTGCACCTGAAAGACTTCTTGACAAAGCCAAATACTATATGGACATCGAGGGCAACGTAAAGCCTATTGATATGGACGTTCTTAACAAGAAAATTCTTAGTCTGGCACAAAAGGCTATGCGTATTCTTGCTTTCGGATATTCAGAATCACCTCTTACAGAAAACTCAATCAATGATGACGTTGTAATTACTGCACTCGTAGGTATAAGAGATGACGTAAGAACAGAAGCCAAGGAAGCTATCAAGCTTGTTAGGGAGGCTGGAATTCAGGTAGTTATGATTACAGGTGACCGCCTTGAAACTGCCGTAGCAATCGCAAAGGACACAGGCTTGCTTGTAAACGACAAGGACATTGCAATTTCATCTGCACAGCTCAACAGCATGACAGATGATGAGGTCAAGAAAATTATTCCTGATATAAGAGTAATTGCAAGAGCCTTGCCGACAGATAAGTCAAGAATGGTACGTCTTTGTCAGGAAATGAACCTCGTTGTAGGTATGACAGGTGACGGTGTTAATGACTCCCCTGCTCTTAAACGTGCTGACGTTGGCTTTGCTATGGGAAGCGGTACTGAGGCTGCTAAGGAAGCAGGTAAAATCGTTGTTCTTGATGATAACTTCAAGTCTATCAAGGACGCTATATGGTACGGAAGAACAATCTACCACAACATTTTGAAATTCTGTGTATTCCAACTTGTAATCAACGTTGCAGCCGTAGTTGTAAGTGCAATTGCTCCATTCTTCAGAGTTGAAGAACCGTTAAAGGTTACACATCTGCTTTTCGTAAATCTCGTTATGGACGGCTTGGGTGCAATCATGCTTGGAAATGAGCCTGCACAGCCTAAATATATGAAAGAAAAACCAAGAAGACGAGATGAAAGCATTATAAGCAAAAAAATGGGTATACAAATTCTTATAATGGGTGCATGGCTTATCGTTATGAGCTTCATTTACTTCCTTGTTCCATTCTTCAAAAACCTCTTTGAAACAAACGCACAATTCCATACCGGATATTTTGTACTGTTTATTGTAAGTGCATTGTTTAACGGCTTTAATGTTCGTGATGACGGATTCGGTATCTTCAAGGGACTTAATGAAAATAAAGGTTTCTTAAAGGTATTCTTTACTATTATCATTGTTCAGGCACTTATCGTTAATGCAGGACGTGTTCCGCTTAAAATATTTGAATTTATCGGAGAAATGTTCAGCTGTGAGCCGTTTGGCATTAAAGGCTGGATAGCAGTTGTAATCATGGCTGTAACCATGATTCCGATAGACCTTATCAGAAAGGCATTGACAAACAGTAAAAAAGCATAACAAACGCAAAGCGGTATGATTTAATGTCATACCGCTTTAAAAATGACTTTTTAAGAAGTCTGATAATTTTGCAATTTGTCAAAATCGGGTTTCCAAAGGGATTATATCCTTTTGAAAATCCGGTTTTGATTAGGTTAATTTTTACAGATTAGATAAATAAAAACGCCTTATACTTTATTCTTTATCTTTCAGAAAAGTAAGGACACTTTCCTGTACTATTCATTGCATAATATCCAAGTATCTGTGATGAATCTATTGAATCTATTACTCCGTCCTGATTTACATCACAAGCCTGTTTTTCCTGTAAACTAAGACTCATCCCATTTCCCGTCTGCATTTGTGCATAACACGTTAATGCAATTGAAGCGTCTACAGCATCTACAGTTCCGTTTCCGTCAGCATCTCCTATACTGTAAGCTGAACCGTCATTATATGCAGGTGTATACTCTCCGCTGTAAGACGGCCCACTAACCAAAATCTGTACCCAATAGCAACGTCCGTCAGACGCTTTATAAAATCCTGCACCAATATGAGTTGCATTGCTGTTCAATATATTATTTCTGTGACCCTCTGAATTCAACCACTGATTAAATACTTTATCAGGTGATGGATGATAGTTGTAAGCAATGTTCTCCCCTGCCCAATAATAGCTTACATCATTTAAAACAGTAAAACAATCCGAACCATTCGGACGAGTATGGTCAAACTTCTGCACCAGCTCTTTAGCTCTGATATTCGCCAACTGACATAGCTTGGGATATAATTTTAATTCCTGAAGTCCGTTTGCTCTGCGTTTTTCATTGGCAAGCCGTAACATTCTTTCACTTTCACCCTGATTTTCATAAGCATAGGCAGAAAGTTCATAATCAGTCATAAAATAATCAATGCCGCCGAAGAAAATTCCCGAAAATAAAATCAAGCCTGATACAGCTATAGAAATCAACTTATTTCTTGTCATATCACACTCTCCGAATTACAAGTCGTCCGGACTCAAGGGCAAAGTATCACACTTGCGATTTATATAACGCACAAGTATTACTGCGTCAGATACACTGACAACGCCGTCCGCAAGACAATCAGCACTCTTCATTTGCAAATCATTAAAGATTATTTTATTATTAAAATAATTTGTCAAGATGACATAATCAAACATATCCACTTCACTGTCACCATTTATATCTCCGACACACTCGGGAATAACATAATATCGCTGAGGATAATATTCTCCATCAAACTTTTTATTCGACTTTATAAATATTTGCGACCAATACCAACCGTAAGTTGAGTCCTCATCATAATAAACACCAACTCCGATATGCGTATAATCAGGATTCATTATATTTTTTTTATGACCTTCAGAATTCATCCATTGATGCATGGTGTCATCTGCCGTAGGCATTCCTGCGGCTATATTTTCCGCACAAGAAAAGGTGATGACCTTATTTTCAGTTAAAACACTTGCAAACAGGTCGCCATTCGGGCGATAATGGCTGAATTCATCTTTTATTTCAGCAGCTCTTACTGCTGACGCATCATTTAATATGGGGACAGCCTTTAACGGAGTTAAACCCTCTTCCATTCTTTGTTCATTGACTATAACAATAACTTCATCTGCCAATGCCTGATAAGCTGTTTCCTGGTCAACAGCTGCGGCATTATTGGCAGTGGGTATAACAGAAAAGAACATAACAACAGCCAATAGTAAAGATAATTTTGATTTTCGTTTCACGTCACTCACTCCTATCATATATAAACATATTTGAGTTTTAGTGCAGCACCGTACAATTTTTGTGCAGTGCTGTTTTTTTAGAACTTATCCCCGTATATACTATGAGAATAAGCCCTAAACGTTCCATCCAATTCCATTCACCCTGTGCAAATTACAGCAATGCAGTAAAATAATGTGACTTAAGATGACAAAAGCAAACCGCATAGTACAACGCAGTAGTAAACGGTTTGAATTGTCAGATTGGTTACAGTTTTTTGTATTGCTATAAGCCTGTCCACAGCATATATTTATCATAAGACAAGCCTTTAAGCGGCAATATTAATACCATAAAATATAGAGCTGTGTACTTTTTCTTTTTTTATTGCAAAATCAATTCAGTATCTTACTTTACGGTTCACAGATAACGATACATATTATTAACGGCAATATGAAGCATTATCTATTGTGTAATATTGAATCAGAAATATTATTGTTCTATGATTTCTTCAAGCATTACCATACAAAAAGCTCCTCAAATTTTTCTGCATGGTGTTGACTTAACACTTTTCACACAAACTCCCTTTAAATTATAATAGCATATTTTTTATATTATTTATACAAAAAAAAGAAACTTTGTAGATTATGACGATTTTTTTCTACAAATTAACCAAATGTAAATAATAATATAGCAACAATTTAATAACATTTTGTTCATAAAATAAAAAAGCGGCATATATGCCGCTTTTTTCATATATTCAATTACTTCAATTCAACTCTGCGAATTTTTCCGCTTATTGTTTTTGGCAGGTCGTCCCTGAACTCAACTATTCTTGGATACTTATATGGTGCAGTATGCTTCTTTACATACTGCTGGATTTCCTTTTTAAGCTCATCTGTTCCGACAGTTCCCTTTGTAAGTACAACTGTTGCCTTTACAACCTGACCTCTGATTTCATCAGGTGCAGCAGTAACCGCACATTCAAGAACATAAGGAAGCTCCATTATAACGCTTTCTATTTCAAACGGCCCGATACGGTAGCCTGATGACTTAATAAGGTCATCAACACGTCCTACATACCAGAAGTAGCCGTCCTCATCACGCCAAGCAGTATCGCCTGTATGATAAATACCGTCATGCCATGCAGCCCTGGTCTTTTCATCGTCCTTATAGTAACCCATGAACAGTCCGCATGGAATACCCTTTTTGGTACGAACAACAATTTCTCCCGTTTCACCGTCCTTGCAGGAGTTGCCCTCTGAATCAACAAGGTCAATGTCAAAAAGTATGCTTGGCTTACCCATTGAACCCGGCTTTGCCGACATTCCTACAAAGTTGCCGATTGCAAGTGTGGTTTCGGTTTGACCAAATCCCTCCATTAGCTTAATGCCTGTAGCCTTTAGGAATTGATTATAAACCTCAGGGTTAAGTGCTTCACCTGCAACAGTTGCATATTTAAGTGAACTGAGGTCATATTTTGATAAATCCTCTTTTATAAAGAAACGATACATTGTCGGCGGAGCACAGAATGTTGTGATATTATACTGCTTGAACATAGGAAGTATTTTATGAGCATCAAATCTGTCAAAATCATATACAAATACAGCAGTTTCACTCATCCACTGACCGTAAAGCTTGCCCCAGAGAGCCTTGCCCCAGCCTGTATCGGAAATTGTGAAATGAATACCGTTCGGGTCAACATTATGCCAGTAACGAGCTGTAAGGAAATGTCCGAGAGGATATTTGTGGTTGTGTGCCGCAATTTTCGGATAGCCTGTTGTTCCTGATGTAAAGAACATCAGCATTCTGTCTGAACCAAACGCACCTTCCTCAGCAGACGGACGTGGAAATTCATCGCTGAACTTTTCAAATTCTTCATTAAAGCAGTACCAGCCGTCACGCTTGCCGTTTACTATGATTTTGGTAATCGGATAATCACAAGTATTTGCCGCAAGGTCTACCTGATGAGCTACATCACCGTCAGCAGTACAAACAATTGCAGAAACCTCAGCAGCGTCAAATCTGTATTTAAAGTCATGCTCAACAAGCTGATTTGTTGCAGGAATAACAACTGCACCAAGCTTATGAAGTGCAAGAATTGAGAACCAGAACTGATAGTGACGCTTGAGAACGAGCATTACTCTGTCACCTTTTTTAATGCCTAATGAACGGAAATAATTTGCCGTCATATTGGAATATTTTTTGATTTCCGCAAAATTAAACCTTCTCTCCTCCATGTCATTTGAAACATAGATAAGAGCTGTTTTTTCAGGACACTTTTCTGCAAGTCCGTCAACAATATCAAATGCAAAGTTAAAGTTTTCTTCATTAAAGAACTGAATTGAGTCCAAAGCACCGTCTTTATTTTTTGTAACCTTAACAAACTTATCTGAAATAGGGTCGGAAATATTGGCAAGCTCGAAATTAGTTTGTCCCGGAAGTGAAATATATTCAGAGTGGTGATGCTGATGTACATTTTCACCTATTACAATAGCATAGATAACACAATCCCTGCCGTCACCTGCCCAGACATCGTGAGGAGTTGTACTGTCGTAGTAAATAACATCGCCCTCATGGAGAACCTCAACATTGTCACCGATTTTTGCGTAAAGTGTACCGCTTACAACAATATCAAATTCCTGTCCTTTATGTCTGCTTGGCTTTGGCTCTCTTGTTTCAACGTCAACATAAGGAATTGTTACAAGGAACGGTTCTGCCATTTTCTTCTTGAACATAGGGGCAAGACGGCTGTAAACAAGTCCTTTTTTTCTTGCAATGGGAGTTCCCTCGCCCTTTCTTGTAACCGTATATGATTCAAGGCTCGGACTTTGTCCCTCCATAAGATCTGTCATTTCAACATTGCAGAGATTAGCCACCTTATATATAAATGTAAAGCTGAAATCTCTTTCACCGCTTTCGTATGAGAGATATTCTTCAACTGAAACGTCAATTTTTTCTGCCATTTCTTCAGGAGTAAAACCTACTGATTCACGAACGGCTCTAATTCGTTCAGCGACCTCTCTTATTTTATTTTCAGGGTCTGCATTCATTTTGCTCATAGCAAGCTACTCCTTTCTTAAAATTTCATAAACTATGATGTAATAAAATAGACCAAAAATTTTGGTGCTGCCTGAAGGCAGACTTTTCGCCGCAGCAGCACTTATATATTATTATATCATTCGGCTTATCTTTTGTCAATAAAAAGGTTTTTGTATTTTCACGCGGAAAATTGTGCGGTGTTGCCTTGACTTTTAAGAGTTTATATGGTAAAATTATCAACGTAATCGCAGAGTTTGTTTTGATGAAATAATTTCAGGACTTGCTAAATAAATATAATTCGAGAAAAAATGGGTATCCAAAGGGTTTGCTAACCCTTTGGTCAGGTCAAGGGCTGAAAGCCCTTGCAGAGTGTGGGACAGAGTCCCACAATGCCTTTAAGCGCTCCGCAAAGGGTGAATTAAAAACAGTCTTGCAGACTGTTTTTAAGAGGGAACGCCATGCAAGAGAGGGCGTTCCCTTGTTTCACCGAATTTTATTTTCATAAACTGAATATTATTTCCTGTCAAACAATTTCCGATATTTCATGTTTACGGAGGATTTTATTATGGCATTTTGTAAGTATTGCGGTAAAGAGTTACCTGAAAGCGGCATTTGTGACTGCGCAGAAGCTCAGCAGGCTGCAGCAACAACCGAAACTGCTGACGCAAATCAAACGTCAGACACTGAACAGGCATCAACAGAAGTTGCTGTATCAGAAAACAAAAACAGCAACAAATCATTAATAATTATTGCTGTTGCTGTAATTGTCGGACTCATCCTGCTCTCATCTATTCTTTCTTCACTATTCGGCGGATATAAAAAGCCTGTTGAAAATTATTTCAGCGGATTGCAAAAAAGCAATTCAAGCAAGTTCCTGAAAGCTTTCCCTGAAGATAAGGCTGATGACTTCAAGGATATGATTGAAGACGATTATGATGACGATTTTGACGATTTCTTTGATGACTTGATTGAGGTCTTTGAGGACGATTACGGCAGAAAAATAAAGTTTAAAATCGACTTTGAAGATAAAGACGAAATGAAAAACCGTGACATTAAAACATTTGAAGAACTTTATGATGTTGAAATTTCAAAGGCTTATGAAGTTGAATTTACACTGACAGTCAAAGGCAAAAAGGATAAGGACGACCTCGATTATATCGCTTATGTAGGCAAAGTAAAGGGTGAAGGCTGGAAGCTCCTTGCAACACCTTATGAAGATTAAAACAGGTTCTGATAAACGCATGAAAAATCACCGAACAAGGCTCAGCTTGTTCGGTGATTTTTATATATCTCAATTATTTTGCTATGCATAGTTATCTGCCTGTAGCTGTTGTCTTTTCGTTATTATTATCGCCTGTAACACCGTCAATAATATCCTCAGCAGCATCACCTGCTCCGTTAATTATGTCTTCTCCTGCATCTTCAACTCCGCCGATAATTCCATCTCCGTTTTCATCAACCATTTTGCTGTCCTTTTCCGACTTGTTATCCTTTTTAGATGTTTCTGTTTTCTTTTCCGTTGAAGCTTCAGTTGACTTTTCTGTTTCCTTTTCTGTTGCAGCCTCGCTTGAGGAAGCTGATGATTCTGTTCCGTTCATTGAGTCTGCATTTGAATCGCCGTTATTTCCGCAGCTTGTCATCATACAGCAAAGCATAAGTGCAGCCGCATTAAATGCAATAAGCTTTTTCATATATCAAAATTCCTTTCTGATTGCGGACTGTTTTCCACAATGTAAATTTATTATTTACAGGTTTTACTCATTTATCCACATTTGTTTTCAACTTTTAAAAATGTAAAAATCTGCTTAAAAGCTTTAATTTTCCACATATTCCACAGACTTTTCAACAAAAGATTAACGATGTTTCAACTTCACTTTCCACATTCTGTTGAAAGTTTTTCAACCCAATTCCACCGTAACACTATGGACTGCTGTTTCATAATATATAACAGGTACAAAACAAATTTACGGCAATACCGCATAAAGATTATGCGTCAGAAACGCAGATACTTTTTGTCAGATTACATAGAACTTTTGAAATCATACTGTCGTATGGTGAGAAAATTAGGTGTAATATGACGTGCTTTGTGCGGTGTTGCCTTACAAATCAATTATGCGATTGGAGAAGTTAATATGTGCAATAAACGAAAGCTGCTCATTATCGGAGGCGATTTAAGGCAAATATACTGCGGACGCCGTCTTGCTAAGCAGTATGATGTATATATTATGGGTTTTGATGATGAACTTCTGCCTGTTTCAGATATAAAAAAAGCTGATTGTACTATGAAATCATTTTTTGATTACATAGTTCTGCCTGTTCCCGCACTGCAAAGCGGTGAAATTATAAGCACGCCGTTCAGCAAGGAGAAATTTACCCTATCGGACATAAAAAAGCTTTCTAAGCCTAACGGAGTCATTTTCGGCGGAAAGCTGGACGAAAAAGTCCTTTCATATTTAAAAGGCAATCCTATTGCAGATTACATGGAGCGTGAGGGACTCAACATACTTAATGCTGTTCCCACAGCAGAGGGTGCAGTCCAGATTGCTATGGAGGAACTGCCTGCAACAATAAACAGTCAAAAGGTATTAGTAGCAGGCTACGGACGTATCGGAAAGGCTCTTGTGAATATACTTAAAGGACTTGGAGCTGATATTACCGTCGGCGTACACAGTTCAGAAAGTGAAAGCTGGGCAAAGCTTGCAGGACTTAAAACATGCAGTACCAAAAATATTGAGGGAGATTATGGTCTGATTTTTAATACAGTCCCAAAATTAATTTTCACTAAGGACGTTTTTGACAAACTTAATCCCGATGTGCTTATAATCGACCTTGCCTCCAAACCCGGCGGTGTAGACTTTGATACAGCGGCTCAGCTTGGTATAAAGGTTGTCTGGGCATTGGGTCTTCCGGGAAAAATTGCTCCTATTACTTCGGGAGAAATTATTGCAGATACAATAAGCGGAATAATTCAGGAAAGGAGTGAAGCTGATGTCAAAGCTTAAAGGAATTAAGATAGGGTATGCTCTCACAGGTTCATTCTGTACGTTTGAAAAGTCATTCAAGCAGGCTATGATACTCAGGGATATGGGTGCAGAGCTTATTCCGATAATGTCTGAAAATGCGTCCTCAATATCAACAAGGTTCGGAACTTCTGAAAACAATATTCAGACAATTGAAAATATATGCGGAAGACCTGCAATACTTACGATTGACAAAGCTGAACCAATTGGCCCTAAAGATTTAACCGACCTCTTAATTGTAGCTCCATGTACATCAAATACAGCAAATAAGCTCGCCATGAGCATTACTGATACAACAGTTACAATGGCTGTAAAGTCACATTTAAGAAAAGGAAAACCTGTTTTGCTTGCTATTGCGTCAAATGATTCGTTAATGGGTTCGGCAAAAGGACTCGGTATGCTTTTCAACAGCAAGAATTATTATTTTGTGCCGATGCAGCAGGATAATGTAATGGAAAAACCTGCATCTCTTGTTGCAGACTTCTCTATGCTGCCCAAAGCGGCAGAGGCTGCACTTGACGGAATACAGCTAAGACCTATTATTAATCATGAGATTTCCTGAAAAGTACAATTTCTGTACGGAAGAAAAATAAAACAGGCGGTCATTGCAGACCGCCTGTTTTATAGGCAAGACCGCAGTTATTTTAAAACCATCACCACATTTCTTGAAATTTCAAAAAAAAAACTGTATAATAAAATAGATAAAAAGAATTTCTGAAAACAGAATGGAGAAAATTTATGTCACTGATATATTGTGTGGAAGACGATACAGGTATTCAGGAGCTTATTTCATGTGCCTTAAAGTCGGGAGGATACGAAGTAAGAGGATTTGAAAACAGTCGAAACCTTTTAAACAGTCTGAAAACTGAAATACCCTCACTAATTCTTCTTGACGTCATGCTGCCGGGGCAGGACGGCTTTCAGATATTAAGCGACCTGAAAAGAAATCCTGCACTTTGTGAAATCCCGGTAATAATGCTTACCGCAAAATCTGGAGAGCTTGACAAGGTAAAAGGCCTTGAACTTGGTGCTGATGACTATATTACAAAACCGTTCGGCATTATGGAACTGCTTTCAAGAATCAAGGCAGTTCTGAGGAGAACAGGCACAGCCGTTTCTACCTCACAGCTTATAACAATAGACAAGCTTGTTATTGACCTTCAGAAACGAAATGTATTTTATGACGGCAAAGAGGCTGTTCTCACCTATAAGGAGTTTGAAGTTCTTTCCTATCTCGGCAGACACAGAGGAACAGCAGTTTCAAGAGAAAAGCTCATGCTTAACGTGTGGGGTTTTGACTATGAGGGAGAAAGCCGTACCGTTGACGCTCATATCAAAACACTCCGCCAGAAGCTTGAGGCTGTCGGCTGTATGGACATTGTGACAACAGTAAGAGGCTTCGGCTATAAGATAATATAGGAAGCTGCCATGAGAAAACATATTTTAAAATTTATTCTGATCATTGTCCTTATTTCTCTTATTATTTTCGGCGGACTCGAAACATGGTTCAATTATCAAAGATACTGCAAAATGGCTGAACAGGAGCTGCAATGTGCCGCAGATATTTTGTCCGACTCGGATAAATCACCCGATGAGATTTTTCAGCAGCTTAAAAAAAGTCTGAATTATAATGTAAGACTTACCTGCATTGACTTTGACGGTTCTGTTTTTTATGACAGTGAAACAAAAGCAAATAAGCTCCAAAACCATTCACAGCGAAAGGAATTTAAAGAGGCTCTTAAAAACGGCAGCGGTGAAACCTCCCGAAACTCTGAAACGATAGGTAAATTTACATATTATTATGCAGTTAAAACCGAAAACGGAGTTTACCGTTTCAGCAGAGAGATAAATACAATGTTTACAGACTTTGCAAAAACCTGCTCCCACCTTATTGTAATGCTTGCAGTAATCAGCTTTGTATCATATTTATTGTCGGCATGGTTTTCAAAAAAGCTGGTTGAACCTCTTAATAACATCAGCTTTTCCGATAAGGACGGCAAGGTTTCAGCTAAATACGAGGAGCTTGTACCGATTGCCGATACAATTTCAGGACTTAACCGCAAACTTGATAAATATATGGGCAGACTTAAAATAGAAAGCGAAAAAATTGCTCTTATTTTTGAAAATATGGTTGAGGGACTTGTTATTCTTGATTCGGACGGCAATATAATGAGCATAAATAAAAGTGCCGCCGCAATGATGTCTGTCGATATTGAGAATGCGGACAAGCTTCACATTTCAGAGCTTATACATGACCCAAATCTGCTTGACGCCGTATCCTTGAAAGATGATGACAGAGTTCAGGCTTTAGCTGAAATAGGAAATAAAAATGTATGTGCATACATTAATAAAGTAGAAATAGCATCATCAGTATGCATAATTATGATTTTAGCGGATATAACAGGAAAAAAGAATGCAGAGGAGCTGAGGAGAGAATTTTCCGCAAATGTATCTCACGAGCTTAAAACTCCTCTTACAACTATTAAGGGATTTGGTGAGCTTTTCGGCAGCGGCATGATTACCGAGCCTGAGGACATAAAAAAATACGGTTCACGAATAGAAAGAGAAAGTCAGCGGCTTCTGTTTCTGATAAATGATATTATAAGATTATCCGAGCTTGAGGAAACAAATGAAATAGTTACAAGCAATATCAACCTCATGGCTTCAGCAAGGGAAACAGCAGAACTTCTCTCCCAGAAGGCTGAAAAAGCTGAAGTTTCAATAATTTTCAGCGGTGATGATACTCTTTGCTGCAACTGTAATGAAAGCTATATCAGAGAGCTTTTCACAAATCTGATTGATAACTCCATTAAATATAACAAAGCAGGCGGATATGTTAAAATAAACATCTCCAAATCAGATAACAAAGCAGTCATATCGGTAAAGGACAATGGTATAGGCATTCCTGAAAAGGACAAGGACCGTATTTTTGAGCGTTTCTATCGTGTTGACAAAAGCCATTCACGTCAGACGGGCGGTACAGGTCTTGGACTATCCATTGTAAAGCACATTGTTTCATATCACAATGGTACTGTAACTCTTGAAAGTGAGCTTGGCAAAGGCACTGAAATAAAAATTTACCTGCCGTTAAACTTATTTGATGAAAAAGGACAAATCAATGCTTTATAATCAGGTTACTTAAATCAAGGGAAAGCTGAGTAACATTCATTATACTG
>ULRB01012474.1_pt1 | contig 126889 bp, 112 predicted proteins | sample 1955051 | NCBI WGS metagenome assembly ULRB01 (sample SAMEA4835671, study PRJEB28245) | human gut metagenome | biome: gut microbiome; material: fecal sample | place: Denmark | collected 2008 | reverse complement strand
GACGACAAAAGCATACTGTCGTATGGTGAGGAGGACAACGCGGTAATATGCGGTTTGAATTGTCAGATTAGTTACATTACTTTGCTGTATTGCTATTAATTTACATAAAATACATTGATTTGAGTTTAAATACGTGGTATAATATACATAAATAAAATTTAAGGAGGTATTTTATGAAGAATATTACAAAAAAGATTTTATCTGTATTTCTTTCGGCAAGCACAATCTTTATATCTGTTCCTGCTTTCAGCACAAATGCAGCAATAGAAATGTGGCTTGATGGCGAAGAAAATGGTTTTAAGTATAGGTCACACCTCAATTACGGATATGTCGAGATAACAGGGTGTGATGCAGACAAAACAGGAGTAGCAGAAATACCGTCTGAAATTGCAGGAAAACCGGTCACAACAATTGGAGTTGGAGCTTTCAGCGGTTGCGGTTATACTGACGAAGAACTTGCTGAAATGGGAGCAACTCATGACGGCAGCGGCTGCGGCATTACAGAAGTTATTATACCCGACAGCGTCACTACAATAAAATATGGTGCATTTTCCAACTGTGAAAGCCTGAAAAAAATTCATTTTCCGTCAACTCTGAATAATTTTGATGGTTATACAGAAGATTTATATATAAATGACATTGAATCAGGTCATTTCGGTTATGCATCATGGGTAGAAGGTTGTGATAAACTGGAAGAACTGTCAATCAGCAGTGAAAACCCATATTTCAAATCAGTTAACGGAATAATTTACAGCAAGGACGGTAAAACATTAGGTCCTGTCCCAAAAGCAATTGCTTTCGATTCTGTTGATTTTAACGGTGTAACTGAAATTGGAGATTATGCATTTTGCGATCATCAGGAGATTGTCAATCTTAAAATTCCGTCTAAAATAACATCTATAGGAAATCATGCATTCTGGCGTTGTCAAAGCTTAGAAAATGTTGATATTCATGGAAAAGTCACTTCTATAGGAGACTATGCATTTACCAACTGCGGTAAAAATTATAACGATTACACTGAAAATGATTCTATTCAGTTTAACATTCAAAACGGACTGCGCTCTGTTGGGGATTATTCATTTTCCGGCATTTATACACTGAAAGAAATTTCTCTGCCTGATTCTCTTACAACACTTGGAAAGGGTACCTTTGCCGTAAATGTACGTCTTAATTCAATAACTATTCCTCCAAAAGTTACTTCTATTCCTGACAGCTTATTTGAAGAGTGTTATAATCTTTCTGATGTTTCTCTGCCGGACAGCATTACGGAAATAGGTTCATATGCATTTTACGGACCTATTAAAATAGAAACAATAAAACTGCCGTCTAATCTTAAAAGAATTGGAGAATCAGCATTTGCCTGCTTCAGAGATATTATTGCACCAAGAGAAGGAGAAGGAGTAGGACTTATTTCCATATCCATTCCTGACTCTGTTGAATACATAGGCCCAAGAGCTTTTTATAGAAATCGTTTTCTCTCTGATGTAACTCTTCCAAAATCAGATGTGGAAATATGTGAATACGCTTTTGAAAGTTGTGGAATTGAATCAATAACACTGCCTCAAAATATGGAGAAAATTTCTCAATATGCTTTTTGCGGCTGTAATCTTAAAACGCTTATTATACCTGAGGGCGTTGCTGAAATAGAGGATGCTGCATTTGAAAAAAACACTTGCCTTGAGCGTGTAATACTGCCTGATACACTTAAAAAAATCAGTATATATGCTTTTAATTGTATTGGCGGCACAGATGACTTTGGTGAACATAAATATGGCGGAATTACATCTATTGAAATTCCTGAAGGAGTTACAGAAATCAGCTATGGTGCGTTTTATGGCAGTAATCTTATAGACGTAAGACTGCCAAAGTCTTTAAAAACCATAGGATTTCGTGCATTTGATTATTCTAACCTCTCTGTTCTGGAATATCCCGAAGGAATAACTACCTTAAACGAGTGGTATACAATGAACTGCAAAAATCTTAATGCAATTTATCTGCCGAAAAGTCTGAAAGAAATTAAACCAACAGCTATTGCCAGAAATGCAGGATATCTCACACTGCTTGTAATTCATGAGGACGGCAGACTGGATACGGATATTGCTGATTATTCAATAGGTGAGCTTGAGCTTGTTCCTGATATTTATTTTGCAGGTACTGAGGCGGAATGGAATAACCTAATAAAAAATTGGGATTTTTCTGAGTATAAGACTGACCCATCAGTTATGGACAATGTAACTGTTCATTTCAATTCTGTACGGAAAAGCAATATAAAAGGCGATTTAAATATCGACGGAAAGCTTAATATTGCTGACATGGTACTTATGCAGAAATGGATACTCGGTAAAGGAACTCTTTACAGTTGGAAAAACGGCGATCTTAATAATGACGGCTGTATTGACAGTTTTGACCTTTCAATAATGCGTTCAGAATTAGTGAAAATTCTGCCTGATACTGTTTTTCGTGCAGATATTTCGAATCTTACATGGAATGAACAAAACAGAACTCTTTCTGCAAATGTCAGCTATAAGAATATGCCTGATAACAGTGATGCATGGATTGGTGTAGTGCCAAGTGATACACCTCATAATGAAAAAGACGCAGATTTTGTCTGCATTGAGTATCAACTTCTTTCCCAGTTTGAAAGTGGCAACTTTGAGGGATTAGAGCTTTCAGACACCAGCTTGAGTGGGAACTATGACTTGCGTGTTTATGAAAATGATGATGGCGGTCGTGAACTTGCTTGTGTAACATTCTTTATTGACGGTCCTAAGGCGGAGATCACAAATGTGCAGTGGAACGAAGATACCCGCTCTGTCACAGCAGATGTTACCTATGCTAATTTTTCTGATGGCAATAATGCTTGGATCGGTGTTGTTCCCAGTGATACACCACATAATGAACGGGAGGCAGATTATGTGGATGTTGCCTACATAGCACTAAACAGTTTTGAAAGCGGTGCATTTAACGGACTAAAGCTTCCTGACGGTATCAGCGGAAAGTATGATTTACGTATTTACAGCAGTGACTACGGTGGCAGAGAGCTTGCAAGTGTAACATTTACGATTACATAATACAAAAAAATCAAATAATTGGCTGTGTCATTATTAAGACATAATTAACAGTTCTCCTTTAAATGATTAATATCATTAAGCAAAGTAAAATAGTCGTAAGAATATTCAATGTTCTTACGACTATTTTTTGCTTTTCTTAGCTTAATGGAATCAGTGATATTGCCTCTATAGCAATACAACAAAATGCTGCAACTAATCTGACAATTCTTATTCAAATCTAATTGAATCAACAATCTCCAGCTTTGAAGCACGAAATGCAGGATAAAGACCGAATAATATACCTATGAATATGGCATATAAAACTGCACTGATCAACATTTCCACAGGTAACACTAAGTTAACTGCTATTGGCATATGAAATTCCTCACTAAGATAACTTGATGCTTTGATAGCTACTATCTTTGACATGATCATTCCTAATAAAATACCTAAACCTGTTCCAAGTGACGAAAGGGTTAAAGACTCAAATAAGAACTGAAACATAATAAGCGTATTAGATGCTCCGAGGGCTTTTCTAATACCTATTTCGCTTGTTCGCTCGGTTACTGTGATTATCATGATGCTCATGATGCCTATACTGCCTATAAACAGTGATATACATGCAATTACAAACACTATATCAAGTATTATTGAAACAAGATTCCTTGTTGATTCCAGTGATTCGGTGTCAGTAATCGCATTAAGCTGCCACTGACTGTCATTGAGAATGTTGTTAATATCAGTTACTGCCTTTTGCTTGAACAGTTCTTTATTATCAATATCTTCCATTGTTATAGTAAACTCCTGACGCTGCCAGTACTGATTATTCAGGAGATTACTGTATTTCGTTTCAATGTAACTATGATTTAGATACAGAATGCCTGCATTGTAGATTGAGTAACTCAAATCCATATATACACCCACAACTATAGCAGGAATAACTGAATTTTCTACCTGAATGAGAATAGTCTTCCCGATAGAATCTTCTTCATCTCCAAAAAGATTACGCTCAGTAACATCTGAAATTACAACGGTCGCAGAACATTCCTTGTTATCAGAAAGCGATATGTCCCTTCCTTTCAACAAAAAATCGTCGTTATTTGACAATTCGTTGGCATAAGCTGACCAGATAATCGTATTATCTATTCTGCTATTATACATACCTTTTGAAGTATAATCAATAAAGTTTCCCGTTGAAACATATGCTCCGCTGTACTCTTTGCTTTCAAGCAGTTCATTGATCTTCCTAATATCAAGGTTTACCGTTTCCGGTACAATTACAGTACCATCTTCATAAGTAGCATAAGTCTTGTTTTCATCAGATGGTACTATTGTCATTGTCATTCTATCAGCTTTATACAGACGTTCTGTAACGCTTGCAAATGTATCGTTGAAAGCTCTGCCTATTACTGAGATTATAAGCATTGAAGTTATGCCTACAATAATTCCCAACATAGTCAAGAACGAACGAACTTTATTTGCAAATATTGATTTTACTGAGTATATTAATAAATCCAGCATATAATCTCCTATCAATTCAGCATTGCTGTTGCGACAAGATCATTTTCAGACAGTCCGGAAGCTTCTACTGCCACATAGTAGCTCGTGACAAGCCCCTTTTTTACAGGAATATCCTCAAATTCACCTGATTCATTGTATTTGCGTACATATTCTTGACCGTCAATATCAAATATTGCATCATATGGCACAATAAGAGTATCAGTTTCACTTTCAATGACTATTTTTGCCGAAGCTTCAAATCCCGGATACAGATTATACTCATCTATATCATCGATAGTAAAGTTAATCTCATAACCGTTTTTTTGTGGGTCAAAGCAATCACTTATAAAAAGTATTTCGCCTTCGCTCTCTCCATACTGATTTGCAGCCATGCTTACAACAATCCGACTGTTCAAAGATATATCAGAGATATCATCAGGCACGAGAACAGCATTAAAATGCACTTTATCAGGATTCTGTATACAACATATCATATTATTGGAAACATAATCATTTGGCGTAACATAAAGGTCAGTAATAATACCATCTCTAGTGGCAGTTATAACGTTTTTGTCAATCATATTTTGAAGTTCGGCAAGCTTATCAGTATAAGAATTAATCATCTCTGTAAGATTTTCCGGAGTAAAATACCTTTCTGTAAATGAAGATGAATCGTTATACATAATTGTAAGAGAATCAAGCTCTCTTCGGTAGCTGTTAAGCTCATCATAGATATCTTCAGCATTTTTTTTCATTTCCTGCTGCTTTTCATAGGCATATTCCTTTTTCTGAGCTGCAAGGGAATAAAGTTCATTTATATTGTCATAGCTGCTGTTGACATCTGAATCAGCAGTTTCCATATTATTGCCCCTGTCGCTCCAACTTTCATTGGAATTTTCCTCAGCTTTGCTGTTTCCTAAATCGACATTCTTATTTTCTTCAGTGTTATCGGCAGAAACCTCTCTGCTCTCAATGCTGCTGCGAAGTTCATCTTGTTCGGAAACTGCTTTTTCATACATAATGCGATATTCCGCCTCCATAGCCTGAACCTCATCATACTTTTTCTGGTAATTTTCAATAAGCTTCTTAACTTGTGCTATCTGACTTTCAAGAATATTCCGCTCTATAGCAGAATTCTCATTGAATGTATCAGCGTATATGTTATCAATGTTCTCAAGGTGATCAAGAATAGCCTTGTAATTATCATATTCTGTCTGAAGCTCAGAACAATCAAATATACAGATGACATCACCTTTTTTGACAGTATCACCCTTGTTTACCTTTACATCGGCAACAGGGGCATCAACGTATGAATACACATACTCGCTTTCATCTGATACAACAATAGCGGAAATGTATATACTGTTATCAAGATTCTCTCTTTTTACTTTAAAAAGCTGTATCTCATCATAATTATCATAAACAGGTTGTTTTTTCAGAAAAAACCAGCCGGTCAAGACAACAACTGCTGCCGCAACAGAAATAGAAATTATCTTAAAGATTCTTTTCATCTAAAAACTCCTTGTCATTCATATCTAAGTGCATCTATTACCTGCATTTTCGAAGCCTTTAAAGCAGGATAAATACCGAAAATTAAACCAACACTGATGGAAAATGCTGCTGATACCACTACTGAGGTCAGGTTAATACTGATATTTATTCCATTTGCTGCAAGAAACAGTCTTAAAGCCTCATCAGGTATCATTGATATTAGCAAATTTATATTCTGTCTTAAAACTGCTATGAAAACCAGACTTATTATAATACCAATAAGACAAGCTGTAAGGCAGATGATAACCGATTCAAGAAGAAACTGTAAAATAATTCTCCTGTTGCTCGCTCCAAGTGCCTTCTTTATACCGATTTCTCTTGTACGTTCTTTAACAGTAACGAGCAGGGTATTCATCAGATTGATTCCTCCTACAATAAGTGAAAGCGAAGCCGCACAGATAAATACAAGTGTAATTGTTTTGATAATGCTTTTTGTCTCATCAGCAATGGAAAATCCCATGTATGTAGTAACAACGTAATCATCACCTGATCTAAGTCGATTCATCAGCGTGTCAAGTTCATACATTGCCAATTCAGCGTCAGCGTCATTTTCAAGTATAACAGTTACCTTATAATACTTAAGGGAAGAGGTTTCCACCCCAAGACACTTATTAACGTACTCATATGTACAATAAACATCAGATTTCCATTGTCTTAAATCTTTGGTGTTACCCATCTTACCTGTAGTATCCAGGCATTTGTATACGCCTACAACAGTAGCCTCTACGTTAACTGTTCCGCTGCGCAGCACAATCGTAAAGGCATTGATTCCACAATCACGTGCTTGATCGAGAAGTTTGTCTGCCTCGTCCATGCTCCACTCACTCATAAGCGGTGCATTATCTGCGGCATTGAAACAGTGAATGCAGTTGTAATTGCATTTGCCGGTAATCATCCAGTTCATTGCCGGAAAATAACGGTTTAAGCATATACGCGGCTTGCTCCAATCTGACAGTACCTTACTGCTTTCCGCTTTTTGAATGAACCCGTTTACAAAAAATTTACTTGCAAGCTGGCTTTCTTCTTGAGTTGGCAAATCTGTTCTTCCATCGCATGACGACAAAAATTCAAATTCTTCTTTTTTAAGTCCTTTGGCATTGCGTTCACCTTTTATGTAGTAAGCATAAGGAACGAGATTCCATGAACGCAGTGCTATATTTTCGTTCAGAGTATAGTACATCTGTTTTTCCTCCCTGCGGTTTTTCGCAGATTCCTCGTTCAGCAATTCATTTCGGAATATTTGCGTGCCGCTTGTTTTCAAGAAAAGGTAACACAGCACAAGAATGTGCTGTGTTGTCTTAATATTTGTTTTGTTTACTTAGTAATTGCAAAGCCAAAGGCCCTTTTCATAGGAACAATTTTTGCAGTTTGTACAATTGGCTAGTCTGCCGCATTCCTTGCAATACGCATTTTTTAAAGTACTCACTACACATCCGCCGCCGCATTTACTACAGACATATTTATCGCATATATAAAAAGCTGAAACAATCTCTCGACCGTCACTATTGTTACAGCCGCCTGAAACGTTATCAAGCTCATCATCGGAAAGCTCACCGTTTTTCGGTTGCAGCAAATCAAAATATGATTTTGCACTTTCTTCATTGAGTTCTGTTCCATTTTCTTTAGCAATTGCCAAAAGTTCTTCAGGGGTTTTTGCTCCTTTTGCTTTTGCAAGCAGTTCATTGTTCATTTTCATAATTTTTCCTCCTATTAATTCTTTCTGTTTTTATCATTATTGCAAAGCCAGAGTCCTTTTTCGTAGGAACAATACTTGCAGTTCTCACAAACCGATGCACAGCCACATTTCTTACAAATACCACCTGCCCAACTGTCCATATAGCTTTCTCCGTCTGTTTTGCATACCCAATAATTGCAGCGATTCCTAATTGTAACAATCAATCTGTCGCCATTATAACAACCGCCACCTGAAACGTTATCAAGTTCTTCATCGGAAAGCTCACCGTTTTTCGGTTGCAGCAAATCAAAATATGCCTTTGCACTTTCTTCATTGAGTTCTGTTCCGTTTTCTTTTGCAATAGTCATAAGTTCTTCAAGGGTTTTTGCTTTTTTTGCTTTTGCAAGCAGTTCATTGTTCATTTCCATAATCAGTTCCTCCTTAAAATGTAAAAGTTTAAATGTTCTCAGGCTTTTTTGCATTATTCCTTGCAAAAAGGCTTCTGAAGAGATTCATTCTCATCATAGGTAATGATCACTCTTTTACCGCCGCTTACATTGCCAAGTTCCTCATCGCTCAGTTTCTCTGGAGCAATTTTCTCAATTGGCTTGTTTTGCTTTTCTTCTTTTTTCATATAGCACCTCCTGTAAAAATAATATACTTAATTATTTAAGGTAACACCGCAAAATGAATATGTATACTGCCTATAGCAATGCAATAAATTTGCAAATTGTTATGAGTCCGTTTCAGCTACGTCATCAAGCCTTTGTCTTGCAACCAGTTCAGCAAAAAAACCGTTTGCGGCGATAAGCTCGTCATACTTGCCGTCCTCAATGATTTTTCCTTTATCAAGCACGATAATTCTGTCACACTGTTTTATCGTTGACAAGCGGTGGGCAATTACGATTCTGGTACATTTCAGTGTTGCCAGCGATTCTGACACTTTTTTCTGTGTCAAATTGTCAAGTGCACTCGTTGCCTCGTCAAACATCAGAATTTTAGGCTTTGGTGCGATAGCACGTGCAATCATCAATCTTTGACGCTGTCCTCCCGATATGCCGCCTGAACCTTCGGAAATAACCGTATTCATTCCCATTGGCATTTTTCTGATATCATCGGCAATTCCGGCAAGTTCTGCCGCTTCCCAAGCGTCACTTTGAGACAACCATGGTGCAGAAATTATGATATTGGAATAAATGTCTCCTAAGAATAATTTCCCGTTCTGCATCACCACACCGATACGGCGTCTGAGAGAGCGAAGGTCAATGCGTTCCAAATCCTTGCCATCATAATATATCGCACCTTTCTGCGGACGCTCGAACCCAAGCAGCAGACGCATCAGGGTTGACTTTCCGCAGCCTGTCTTTCCTACAATTGCAACATATTGTCCCGGTCGAATTTTCAATGACATATCGTCTACAACAAGCGGCATGTTCTCGTCATATCGAAAGGAAACATTATTCAGTTCAATTCCGCCGGAAAGTCGTGTTAATACCTGTTTTCCATCGGAAATTTCGGGAATGGTATCAAAAAACGGTTTGACCATAGTCAGAATCGGCCTGATCTGTGCCGCACTGAGTGCAATACCTGCAAGTGCCATAAATGAACCGGATACCATACCGTATGCAGTGTTAAAAGCATAGTAATCGGCAACAGAAATACCTGACCTGACCGACATACTGTACATAATTATCGTTCCCGCAAGGCTTATTGCAAGGCTTATAACCGAATTAATCTTTATAAACATCGGCGGATTATACATCATCTTTGCACTCTTTGCGTAGAGATTTCCCCATCTTGCAAAAGCTCGTTTTTCAGCTCCTGCCAGCTTAATTTTCTGTATTCCTGTAATGAGTGAATAGGTCATACCATTTTCCTTACTGGAAAGTTCCATTTGACGAGTGCTTATCTTCATCTGCACAAGTGATGACACTAAAGAAAATATTACAGTCACAAGCAGAATTATTAATGCAGGCACAACAAGCGTTGGAGCATAAACAAATATCTGCGATATATATATGATAGAAAACAGTGAGGTGAGTCCTGTTGACAAGACAGTGGATGCCAGCATTTTGCAAAGTGCACCTACCTGAGCCGCTCGGCTTGACAACTCGCCCGAACTGTACTGCTTGAAAAAATCTGCGGGAAGAGACATCACACGCATCATGGTTGCTGCTTCAACAGAAATATTCAGTTTTGTTTCAATACGTGTCGTAATCATGCTTTTGACGGCTGAAATAAGCAATGTACTTACAGAAACACACACGGTAAAAAATGCAATTGAAAGAAGCGTGTCAAAATTTCCGGACGGCAAAACACTACCAAACAAAAGCTTGCTAAGTATCGGAGAAATCATACCGATAAGTGACAGTGAAAGCGTTGCCAAAGCGATCATCACAAAATCAGATACTGAAAGTGTTCGTGCAATATAAACCGCAAGTGAAGCAAGGCTGAGTTTTTTTAGCGGAAAAGGCTTATAAAAAGCAATTGCTTCCGTATCAAATAAGTGCTGATTTCGGTGGCTTATACGCTTACGCTTACCTGTTTCAATATCAAGAAAACTATATCCCGAAAGCCCTGTCGGAATTAAAGCCACCGCCTTTCCACTCTCTCGCAACACACCAAGCATTGCACCAACAGCATCACGGTACCATCCGTTTTCAAGCTTAACCGTACGCCGCATAATGCCATACGGACGCATCAAATATTCAAGCTGTTCGTTCATATCAGAGATATTATCGGGAATCTCTCGGCTTTTTACATGGTAATATTTTAAAATCTCATCAATTGCATCTTTAGTAACGGTACGGTCATCGTTAAGGGATGCTTCAATTCTTTTGCCTATTACAGCAGATGCCATATTGGAAAATGCTTCTGCAAAAGCGTCATCGTCATTTTGCTTGCGATCTCTTATTTGCTCGTCAAACCAACCCATATTTCATCTGCCTCCCTACTCGTTTGATACGAGCTGTGTATATGCACCGCCATTTTTCATCAGCTCTTCGTGAGTTCCTCGCTCAACTACATTTCCCTGATCCATTACGATAATTTCATCACAGTCACGGATAGTTGACAGTCTGTGTGCCACAACAATGCAGGTTATTCCGCGGTCTTTTATGGACTTCACCACATCATACTCGGTTTTTGCATCAAGAGCACTTGTTGCTTCGTCCAGAATAATAATGGTAGGATCCTGTGCAAGCACACGGGCTATCTCCATACGCTGCCTCTGTCCGCCTGAAAAATCTTTTCCACCTTCAGTCAATTTGTATTGATAACCGCCTTCACGCTGCATAATATCCTCATGCAGCTGTGCATCACGTGCAGCCATAATCATTTCAAAATCTTCAATGGAATTGTCCCACATTTTTATATTGTTTGCAATCGTATCTTCAAACAGAATGATATCCTGATCCACAACTGCAAGAGAACCGGTAAATACACTTCGGTCAATTTTTGACATAGGTTTTCCGTCAAAAAGTATTTCACCTCTCCATGGCTTATAAAGTCCGGATATGAGCTTTGAAACTGTGGATTTACCGCATCCCGAAGGACCTACAAATGCAACTCGGCTGCCGGATTTGAGTGACATACTGAAATCCTTTATCAGCGGCTCTGCAAGGCGTGAATAACCAAAAGTAACATTTTTGATTTCAATATTTCCGGAAAGTTTATCATATTCGATATTTTCACTGTCATCGGAATTTTCAAAAGTGACATCTGTTGGATATTTCATAACATCCTCAATACGCTCCATGTCAGTACGCATTTCCTGCAAGGTCTGACCTGCGGAAATCAGCGTAGTTGCAGGAGAGATAAATGATGAAAGAAATCCCTGAAATGCCATAATCATGCCAACGGTAAATTCTCCCTTCATTGCAAGGAAAACACCCGTCATAAGTACAGCTGTATCGCAAAGTGAGCTTACAAGAGTCGGCAGCAATCCTAAAAGCTGATTCATGCGTTGAAAACGAACCATATTCGTATTGACGCTTGCCTGATATCCTGCCCATTTTTCAAAAAAACCGTTTTCAGCTCCGCTCGCCTTTATTGTTTCAATCATTTCTATGCCTGCAACGGTTGTTCCGGCAAGTTTACCTGCATCACGCATCTGAACACGAGTAATATTAATGCGTTTTTTTGAAATAATGCTTGAAAGAATAAGGTTTACAAGCACCGAAGCAAGCCCGATAAGTGTGAGTATTACACTGTATCTGAGCATAACAATAAGATAAAAACTCATCATAACCGCATTCAGTGCAAGCGGTGCAAAGGTGTTTACAAGCTGTCCGGCAATCATAGCATTTGACGACTGTCTGCTTTGAATATCACCTGCCATACGCTGAGAGAAAAATTCCATCGGCATACGCAGAACCTTCCACATAAATGTGGTATTTCCCACCATGGCAAGCTTGCCATTAATTCTTAGCGAATAAACCGCCTGTATCCATGCAACAACAAGCTGAACCACACTTATGCCTGCAAGTGCGAGCGTAAACGGCATGAGCCAATCGGGATTTTCACCCGTCAGTAATCTGTCAAGAAAAATACGTGAAAATGCAGGGGTAATAATACCGAGAAGTGACGTAATAACAGCAGTCAGGATAACGAATACAATTGCTGCACCTGCCCCGACAAGTCTCTTTTTTGCATAAGCAAGCATGGACTGAGGTTTGCCCTCCGGAACGAAATTCTCATTTGGCTCAAGTATCAGACAAATTCCGGTAAACGATTCATCAAAGGTACTCATCGGGACAGTATATGTCCCTTTTGCAGGATCATTAAGTACCGCTTTATTTCCCCGAAAGCCGTTGAGAACTACAAAATGATTAAAATTCCAGTGGATAATGCATGGAAACCTGCCCTCTTTTTTCAGGACTTCAGGCTCATAGCGATACCCCTTTGCAGAAAGTCCATAACTGCGAGCCGCACGAAGAATGTTTTTCGCATTAGAGCCGTCACGTGAAACTCCACAGTCAAGGCGTACCTGTTCAAGCGGAATCCATTTTCCGTAGTAAGCAAGAATCATTGCAAGGCTTGCAGCTCCGCATTCCAATGCTTCCATCTGCATGACAACAGGTACTTTAGCAACGCCCTTTGTAATCGGTGATTTTATTTTTTCGGTTGCCTTCATTCCCACACCTCAATTCAGGACAAAATTAATTGGCTTGACACGTTCGGTTATAACCGACACGGTGTATGTGCCGTCTTTAACGCCTGAAACATCGGTTTCCAAAGCGTATACCCAATCACCCTCGGAAAGACCTATCAGGTGAATAAGGTACGAATCAAAATTTTCGTCAAGTTGAACGGGCGTATCGTCAAGATTGGACAATGCATATTCACTTCCATTAACTGAAAAAACGGTATTTTCGCCAATCTCAGCAAAATCCTTTTCGCCGATATAAACAACCAGACGCCCATTCTTACAGACACCGCCTGTCTGCAAAACAGTATCCAGATGCCCAAACACGCCCCACACGCATACTCCTGCTAATAATACAATGACTGCTGCAAGTATCATCCATACACTTGGGTTTGAAACACGGATATAATCGTTCATCTGCTCCGGAGATGTGATTTTCTGCATACTCTTTTGGCGAAATATTGTTTTGCCCATAATTTTGCCCCCTAAATTGTATAATAAATTAAAATAGGATTTATATATCCTTTCGGATACGAAGAATGTTCTGACCGTCCCTGTATTCATAAGTGATTTCATCCATAGTCTTTTTTACCATAAATATCCCAAGTCCTCCGATCTCACGTTCCTCTGATGTCAAAGTAATGTCAGGATCGTTCTTTTTCAACGGATCATACGGTATGCCATGGTCGATAAAAGTAATGACCACTGAAATCGGAGCTGACGTAACCTCAACACGTACCGTAGCAGGCCCTGTTTTCGGATTGTACGCATAATGTGCTATATTACCGAAAAGTTCGTCAATAGCAATGTCAATCTGCATCTGTGCTTTTGGCGGACAGTCGATTTCCTCTAACTGCTCATTCACAAAATTTGTAACACGATCAATGTTTTCAATAGTTGCCGGAATAGTCAGTTCTTTCATTTTTCGCCACCTCCGTTATATTTCAAGTACAGCATTGTAATATCATCAAACTGAGGAGCGTCACCGACAAAATCTGCCACATCAGCCTTGACAGCATGGCAAATTTCTTCTCCTGAAAGTCCATGCAGAGTGTTCAGAAACATGACAAGTCTCTCCTCACCATAAAGTCTGTTTTCAGAATCTGTTGCCTCAGTCACTCCGTCAGTATAAAGATAGATCTCGTCACCGGAAGACAGGAAAAATTCATTCCTGCGGTACTTCATACCCTCCATTCCTGCAATAACAAAGCTCGGCTTTGATTTAAGGTAATCGAATGTACTATCTTTATGTCTTACAAGCGGAGGATTATGACCTGCATTAACAAATTCTACCTTGCCTGTTAAAAGATCAAGCATGCCAAACCATGCTGTAACAAACATTCCTGCTTCATTCGATTCACAAAGCTTTTCATTAGCTATGGTAAATACTTCATCAACAGATTTACCTGATTCGGCATAGCCTTTTATTATCGTTTTTGCCGTCATCATAAACATTGCTGCAGGGATTCCTTTACCGGAAACATCGGCTATTAAAAATCCAAGTTTATTCTCACCGACAAAGTAGAAATCATAGAAATCGCCGCCCACTTCTTTAGCTGTATCCATTGCAGCGTAAATATCAAATTCACTGTGTCCCGGATACGGCGGAAAAACGGTTGGTATTGCGGAATGCTGAATTGTTTTTGCGAATTCAAGCTCCTTGTCGATTCGTGCTGCCGCTTCTGCAATGTAGCGTTTCAGCGTCAGAACGGTTGAATTAATGTCATCGGAAAGAGAAGCAAATTCTTCATTTGTACGAACGTCAACCAAAGTATCGAGGTTTCCGCTTGTTATCTTTGCGAGTGACCTGTTAATCTTTGCCATGTTATCTACAACCAGTTTTTTGATCAGGAAATATACAACGATAAACAGCATACCAAAAACGACAAACTCCATAAAGACGGTTATGTATACTGATATATCCCTTGAAAACATTGCTTCAGTCCAAGGAAGTACAGCAACTATATAGTATCCCTCTGAAACAATATATGAGCAAATTGCATCATCATCGTAAACAACAGCATTAAACAAGTCACCCTCAGGCATAGTGCTGCGGTCTATGTAAACGCCTGAAACATCAAGATTTTTTCCCTCATTTCCATGCCTGTCGCTGACAATGTTCCAATCCTCACCGGCAATGATAATGCAGCCGTTTTCTCCGACATGGCGGTTTCGTGTAACACCTACAACAACATCATCAATATCTTTCTGAAACCGTTCAGCATCATATGCAACCTGAACAAAGCCTCCGTCATTAAGCACGATTCCTGCGTATTTACGGGAAATAGTCGGATCTGATGATGTCGGCTGATAGTTCTGGACATATTCTTTTGTCTTGCCGTCCAGCAAAACAAGAAATTCCGCCGACTGACTTCCGCCACGCATATCATATTCAAGAAAATTCTCATATGTAGATGCCGTAATAATTCCTCGGCTGTCAATAACATTAATTTCTGCTATATCAAATTCTTTTCCAAGCTCATTAAGCAGTGCTGTATCTGCTTTCTCTGCTGAATTAAGACGTGAGGCTATCTTTTTTGTAAGTTCAAGAAGATTTTTGTTTGAAGCATCAATTATATCCTCACGAACATCCTCAATGTTAAGCTTAACAAGTTCGCTTGCCTCATTTTTCGCAAGCTCGGTCTGAAGTGCCCATGTAAATACGGTAGTCATAAGAAATCCTGCCGTAACGCATACGAGAAGGAAACGTTGAAATGACTGCGAAATATTTTTCAAATCGTGATGTGCAGTTTTATGCTCTCTTACTGATAGAAGTGAGAGCAATGATCCGGCAAGCATCACTGCAAGACCATTCACTGCAATCATAGGCAGCGAGCATATACGCACAAAAGAAAATGCAGTTCGCACATCATTCATATTCGTAAGGAATATCATCAACATATGCACGATTTCTGTAATCACTGCTATTGCAAGGCAGTAATACCACTTTGGTTTTTTGTTGTCAAACATGTACTTTCGCAAAGCTGCGGCAAAAGCACCTGCAAGAACAGTTGAAACACTGCAGGCAAGCTGTGTGTATTCACCTGCACCCCAAATAACTGCAAGCCAGCGTTCCACTCCGCCTATAATACCTGCAATAATTCCCGCAGGTGCACCGAAAAGAAGTCCTGCACAGATAGGCGAAGCATCTCTGGCATTTATAATCGCACCGTCAATTTTAATACCAAATTCTGTTCCAAGAATTGCAAGTCCGCCAAACATAATGCCTGTTATTAACTGCTTTGCAATATACGACATTTTGCTTGCCACTTTTGTTCGCTCCGTAAGGTAAATCAAAGCAGACAAAACCACAGGAAACAGTGCGATAAGAGAAAGCCATAAAAATGTTTTCATATTTTTTAATCACTCTATTGTTAATATATCTGAAAAGCCAGTAATTTCAAATACTTCCATAACTTCCGAACTAACTCCGATCAGTTTCATGCTGCCCTGACGATTCATCACCTTTTGTGCTGCAAGGAGAACACGAAGTCCTGCTGAGGAAATATATTCTACTTCAGAAAAATCAAAGACAAGTTCCTTTATTCCGCCTACAGACTGTCTTAACTCAGTTTCAAGCTTTGGAGATGAATTTGTGTCGAGCCGTCCCGATATAATAAGTGTTAATTTTTCGCCTTCAGATTTTTTATTGATAATCATATTTTTGCCTCCATAATATATTTTTTATTTGTAATTCTATTGTCCGATATATCCGTCTGAAAATCCAATGCGGTATTTATCCGAAAACAGTTTGACTGCCTGCTTCAATACTTCCATCTGACTTTTGAGATAATACTCATCCTCAAACATAGCGTAATGGACGCATGCACGGACGAAAATGAAGAGAAGAGATACAATTACCGTATAAGGTATGCCAATCTGCGGTTCAAGCAGCTTTGCATATGCGGTATAACGCTCATTGACACCTTCAAAGAACTTTTTTCCGTATTCAATATATTTCGGATGGGTATAAATCTGATACATAAGCCTATATTTTTTGCCATGTTTTTCAGCTGTCCAGTAAGGAATTTCTTCGATAAAACGCATAACATCCTTTGGATTATGTGGAGCTTTTGCCATGAATTCATCTTCCACCTTAGCCATACAGTAAGCAGTCGATTCAATAATCAGCTCATCGAGATTATTGAAATAGACATACAGATTTCCGGTCGTGCAGTCACAAGCCTTTGCAAGTGCTTTAATGCCGGTACCAGTTAGACCGTTTTCAGCATAGCATTCAAAGCATTTCTCCATAATTTCTATCTTTTTTTCATTGTGTTGCTGTGGCGTCCTCATATGCACACATCAGCCTCCATAATATAACTGATTGTTTAATTAGTTATAGTGTATCATAATTTAAATAAAAAATCAACCACTTTGAGCAAAATTTTTAGGAACTTCATTGTTAAAAAACAAGAAAGCCACGAATTTCTCGTGGTTTCCCAAAGCACTTTTTAATATTTTTTACAAATTATTCATATTTTAGAGATAAAAAAGCCACACCTTTTATGATGTGAGCTTTTTAGAACATCACTGCACAAAATACGTCAAAGGCAGCACTGCACATTTTTAGTGCAGTGCTGCCTTTATTGCGTTGCTATAAATCAGTATATGTTGTCTTATAATTGCTTGCTTATTAATTTGCTTATCAGATCCCATATAACAGGAATAGAATTAGTTAATCTCTCATCTGAATCCGAATCCTTAAAATCAGGATCTGAAAAATATGTGATATATGAATATATAGTTGCAGTCCAACCTGTAACATCTCCTGCAGCGCCGCCTATAAGATCACCGCAGGCTGCAACAACATTGAAAAATGTATCCAAAAGATTGCGTGCTGTCATTATTTTAAATTCTTTCATGCAATCCTCGCCCTCTTCGGCATATCTTAAAATAAAGTCAATGGCATCATATCTCATTTGAAAAGCCGAAGCAAGTGTGAATGCTCCTCCTATAAGACTGCTTGCTCCTTCAAAAAGCTTTGCTCCGTTATATGTAAAAACTCCACACTCAAAATTAACTACACCTTTCATCATGCTTGCACAGGTAAATTCGGTGTTTATTACAAACAGCCTCATATTTAAATTGAATAAATCTTCAAAGTTCATGGACGAGCCGCCGGCTGTTCCTCCGGAAATCATGTAGGAGGCAGAACCGTTATCCATATTCATTGCTATGTAAGCTGTACCCGTCCAGTCACCTATGGTAAGTGTTTCAGGAACTATCTCGACCAGCAGACCACGATTAACGAAGTTTCTTATCTCAGTTTTAACTGAATCATTGATATTGCATTGGCTCAGCTCATCTTCCAGATTTGCTGAACAAATATATCTTGATTTAATGCCCTGATCATGTGCAATGTCAAATACGCTGACAGTAGATATGCAGGTAGATTCATTATCAATAAGCTGCTGCCATATATAGCTTTCATAAAATGACTCAACTGCACCAGCAGACATCATGTACTTTCTTTCAGCAGATTTATCACCAGTCAAGCTTAAAGCAGCAACATTATTATAAGCAACATCTATATAGAATGCCCCAAAGTCAAGAGATCTTACTATACCAAACGAGCTTAACCTATGGAACTGATAACCTGTTATTGCAAGGGCAAGCTGTCTTGTCTGATTTATATCCATAATTGCTGCCTGAATCATTGACTGAGCGTCACACAGACTGAAATAATACTTGCCTGCATAATCAAGCATTGAGCCAAGAACATCTGTAGAACAAGCATTTGCTGTTGTAAATATCTGTTCAGCTTTAACAAGTCTTTTTTCCGCAGTTTCAGCATCCTCAGGAGAAATTCGCTGAAGATCAAGATTTATCGCATACATTGAACCGCAGTAAACACTGTCATCCAGCATTGTTGTTCCACCGTTGTTCCTTATAGTAGTAATCATTTGCTGCATTGAACCAAGAGATGCCTCTTCACTTCCTGCATACTTTTTATCACCAACAGTAACTACCGGAACAACATTTACCAGATATGCAGGAACATCTGTTATCTTTTCGTAATGCTCCATAACCGATCTGTCATAATCAGTTGCAGGTTCATAGGATATGTTTATTTTATTATAATACAGTTCTGATATTGGAGATGAAAATAAGGTTTCTCCGTTAATTTCTATGGATATGCTGTCCTTATCACTGTTTTTTACAAATGAATATCTCTCATCAACACTCAATACTGTATATGGAAGTGATGTTGGAATGTATTTTTCATTGGTGCTTACAATAGTTGTACCATTATAATTTATTGATTCAGACATCGGCTCCATAGATTTGTAAATATTCGGATAAAGCTCAGCATTACCGGAGATAGTTTTAAGCAGTGCCTTATCTTCGGCCGTATATTCAGGAACAATCGACTCTGAAACCTTTTCAAGCTTTTTAAAACTTGGGTCAAGCTGTACCCATATTTTGCTGCCTGATTTGTTGCCTGCTCCACGATAGTCAGTATATGGAATGTATGCCTCTACCCATGTATGATACATTTTATATCCAATGAGTTGACCATTATAAGTAATGCCTGTAACATTTTTATATCTTGAAGCAAGAATTCGTCCTGCACTTACAGCATCTGCCGCACCTGTTATATCCACAGCCTGTTCTGCTGTTATTCTTATTGTTCCGCCGACAAATCTTGATGGAATATTTATTGCTCTGAGCATAGCAATAAGAAGTGAAGCCTGATCTATATCATTGCCGCCCTGCTGCTCCAGAGTGACAGTTGCACCCTTCTTTGAACCTGAATAAGCTTCAAAATAAATATTGTTCTTTACATAAAGGTATATGCTGTTGACATCTCCAAGCTTTTCGGCAAATGTCTTTATCACTTCCGGATAAACTGTATCTGCATCATATATCAGGTCATCAGATGAAGGTTCAGGTGAAGTGATCTCTACACTTTGGGCTGATCTTGTACCCGGAACAAGACTGATATCACTAATATCGACTGCTGTATTCGGAACAGCATCTGATTTATGATATTCTTCAGGCTCAGAAAGATTTTTATTAATGATTTCAAGATTTTCATTGATATTTTCACCATTTTTCAGCTCAGTAAGAGCTTCAATGGTTTCGGCATATTTTATTGATAATTCATGCTCATACTTTTCCTGACGTGCAATTATTACATCATCAGCCCAATCTGATATATCAATAACGTCCGAATCCAGTTTTTCCTTTTCGATATTCACTTCTCTGATTATCTCGTCACACAAACTAAGTGTTTCAGCATTTTCCTCAAAAGCATTTTTAAGCTTTTCTACGGAAGAATTGCGGCTTTCCTCTGACACTACGCTTACTGAAACTGATTTTTCCGGAGTTTCCTTACTTTCATTTTTAACAACATTTGAAATACTTCCGGATGTGGAAAAAATATAAGCTGAGGCAGTAATTAAAGCTGCCATTTTAAGAAGATTAGTCTTTCTCATCTTCACTGCCTCCTGTCATTTTTATTGCAATAAGTCCCACAAAGCTGAGTATTGTGATTACCCACATATAAGTCGGAATATCCTTTACTCCTGTCTTAGGAGAATCCAGATTCTGTGTTTTTGTTACAGTTTTCTTTGAAGCAGATGTTGTTGAAGCGGTTTCCATATCCGTAACAGAATTTGAAACAGTAGTAACTAACGGCATTAATTCAAAACCATCATAATCAAGATCAGAAGAACTGCCTTTATAATTTACACTTAACACACCATAGTATTCACCGTCAGTAAGAGGTACATCTATTTTCTGACTGCGTCTTACAGTTTCACCGATGCCTATAGAAACAGATTCGCTATATGTGTAAATACGCTCTGTAACACCCTCTTTATAAACAGATAATGTTATAAGAGCTTCATCAGCATTTTCTGTTCCATTATTAGTCACGCTAAAGTCAGTCGATGCGGAGTTTACATCCGAATTAAATTTAAGTTTTCCTGTAAATGATGTTACATCATCAGTAACTGTAAATTCTGCTGTATCCGTTGAAATCTCACTATTGCCCTGAATTATGGAAGATATAACTCTGTAATTACCGCTTACAAGAACATTGGGAGCAATTGAGTCTGAATAATCTGCTGAACTGTTCGGATTTATTAATCCGATAGAATGTTCAAATGATGCAGCTTCACAGGAAGTATCTGTATTATATACCTTAATATTAAGTATAAGGTCATTTTCAGTCATTCCCTGACTCTTATTATAAACAATATTTTCAAGATTTATCGGGTCACTTACAGAATAGCTCATTTTATCACTGCTTACTGTATTAAGCACACTTTCTTCGTTAGCTATTTTAAATTCTGTTTCTGCCTTAGCGATAATATCATTATCATTCTCCCATGTTATTACAGCCTTATATCTTCCCACTAAATTATCCGGCACACTCCATTCAGCAGAACTTATAAAGCGTTCGTCTGCTGTAAGAATCTGCTGAGGTTCAGATGCTATTTCAGAAGTTTTATTATCAAATTCATCATATATATCTATAGTCATATCAGCTGTTCTTCCAAATGGTGCAGAAACTGTATAAGTATCTATGCTTACTGTGTCACCGCATGAATAAAGTTTTTTGTCTGTTTCAATATTTGTAACAAGCTCTGTATCAGAGAAAGGCACGATTAATTCTTCACTGACATTATTGGCATTATCAACAGCAAATATGTGGATATACTGCGGTTCACTCAAGTCAGTAGGTGAAACCGTTACCTTTGCATTGCCATTTGAATCAGCAAGATTAAGATTAAGAATATTTTCATTATTCTCATCATATTTTATTAAGTCAGAGCTTGGCTCAGAGCTGTTGTTTACTTCAACTACAAACCCTGCAAGTCCGCTTAAAGTTTCATGCCTTCTGATGTTTGAAAGTACGTTTTCAGACTTTGTATTTTCAGGATTTGCACTTATGTAATACTCATATTCTGTTTTATTGTCAACAGAGCTTATATCTATTGTCATCTTTCCTTCAGATACAGAAGATGACACAAGTGTTGGTTTATTCGGAGCGTCAATGTCATAGAAAGAGGCATCCTTAGCAGTTGTCTGCTGTGAAATCTGATAAAGATAGAACAGCGTATTTGCAAGTATTTTTCTTTCATCGTCCGATGCCTGACCGGTGCTGTCACCTGTTTGTATCATACCTATGTTATTGTTTGTGCAAAGATAAAAATTATCAATTGCTCCCGTTTCTTCGTCAACACGCTTTGTAGCATTAAGATCTATCCATCTTGTTGCACCATAAAGATACTGACCGGTTGAATGAGTATTTGGGACAGTAAGGTTTCCTCTTATAACCCATGGATAATTTGTAAGCGTACCAATCTTTACAACTGAAACAGAAGTGGTTCTGTACCATACCTCAGGACTTGGGGTTTTTATAACAAGTCCTGCCTGTTCAGCAAAATCATTGAAATAATGGTGTTTAAGGTAATACGATGAACCTCCGCATAAGGTATCATGTCCGAAAAGAACACCTCTGCCGCTGTCAATGAATTTCTGTAAGACTTCTGATGAAGTCTCATCAAGATCATATCCGTCATTACAGTCAGAAGAACCAAAAAATATAACATCATATTTCCATGTACCGTCATCATTTAGCAAACAGCCGTAAGGATCAGAACTGAATACCGGGAAATGTACCGATTCAATATCGAATATTCCCTTTCCGGCAGGATATTCTGTATCACTTATGGTTGTATTCATCCAATTCTCAAGATAAGGACCCTTTGGATATACATTAAGTACATTAATTTTTTCTTCTTCATTCCAGATAGAACGTGGCTCCCAATTTGCTCCGGGTGTTCGTCTGTAAAGCTGATAGCTGTAACTCTCAGCATCATTGCTTATATCGTTCCATGAAAGATTGACCATATCAGAGGCTTCTTCGTCTACTGTGCTGTTAAGTACAAGATCCTGCACAGGCTTATCAAGCACCTGCAGCCTGCACTCACCCTCTTTAAGAAGTTCACCCTTTGAATTATAAAGCTTAGCGTATACGTTATATTCACCAACGTTTTTTACGCTGAACGAAAGTTGAGAGTTTTTCTTATAAACAGGATAATTTGCCTTTCCTTCAAAATAAGTTGGAATTCCTTTTTCAAGGGAAATATCCGTTGTATTTTCAGCGATACATTCTTCTCCCTTGTAAACCTGAATTTCAATATTTCCTGTAAATTCACAATTGGAAAAATAATTGATCTCTGCACCAACAGAAATTTCAGTTTCATTTCCTGCAAAAATATAGTAATCACTGAGTATAGGACCAAACCATGTTACTTCAAATTGTTCCGATTCAATGTCGTCCGTTTTTTCCTTAATTACAGGAGCAGATTGAACAACAAATTCAACTGTTCGGCGGCAGATTTCCTCATCATTATAAAAACAGATAACGGTTATTTCATACTTGCCCTCCTTTGAAGTGTCAGGATTGAAACTAAGCGGTGTTCCTGAAAGGATATTCTTCTCCTCAGTGAACTCACATTCCTCGCTAACAGAATTAATTTCCTTATTATCCTTTGTGACAATGGTTTTCATTTTAACATCCTGCTTTACATTAGTTGCATACAACAAAGCATATGAAACTCCAACTTCAGCAGCAGAATCTTTATATGCAGAATATGAATCAAGTTCTACAGCCAGTTCACTGATCTCAGTAGAATAAACAGTCTCATTATCGCTGATATTAATGACTATTTTTTGAGATTTAATCAATGTATCACAATTATAAAGTTCAACAAGAGCATAAACCCCTGCACTGCTTGGTTCTGAAAGTCGAAATTCACCTGAATTTACAACAAGAGATGCTTCATTTTCCTGAAGCAAAACGCTGCTGTTGTTTTCATAAACAACATTTTCACCATTATATACTGAAAACTTCAAGTCCAACGGTGCATCATAATTGCTTATATATCCGATATTAGTCTCTGCTGTAATTGAGGTAGACTTATTTGTTGTTCCTTCAGTATTGCTAAGAACAGTATTAAAACCAGTTATTCTTACACGATTTTCAAGGTCCAGTGAGCTGAGAAGCTTTATGGCAAGTGAAGTTATATGAACACTCCCTGCGAAACTGCCGTCAGCTTTTTCAGCCTTTTCAAGTTCTTCTACAACTTCTATAGCGTCAAACTCAACTTGACAAGCCTGAAGTGCAAGAAATTTATATATTGTTTTTTCAATATTGTCATCACTGTAACTATTGCCTGTATTTTCATTTATGTAATCCAATGAATTACTGAGAACAGACATATCATAATTATTGGTATAAAAAAATCTTCCTATATTATAAACCGCCATTGAAGATAATATGTAATCGCTTGCATTGGCGTCATTATAAGAAAATCCACCGTCACCATTCACAGAAGCTATGAGATAAGAGCATAGGTCTGTACATGAAATATCTGTACCTGTATAACCGATATCATTAATTGCCTCAAGAACAAGAACGGAATCCATTACATCACCGGCATATCCCGGATAAAGTCCGAAACTGCCGTCCTCATTCTGCATATCCTTGATATATTCCAAATACTCCGGATTGCCTGTCGCAGAAATAAGTCTTGCTGTCATATCAGTGTTTTCAGTTGATACCTGCTCTGTCAGCCATTGCACACTTTCATTGTGCTGATGTTCTCCTAACGTTCTCAATGCAGACAGTGCATCAGAAGTATCATTAATAGTTCTGCTGTCACCGATACTGTGATCTGCATTTTCTTCATTTTCAAGGTAAGCAACAGCTCTTTCAATGATTTTTTCCTTCGCTGCTTTCTGTTCATTCTGCGAAGAACCATAAGTTTTAAGACTTATGATAGCACAGATATTAAACGTCAGTACAACGCTTAAAAAAAGAGAAATAGCTTTTTTTACCCTTTTAACACTGCATCCTTTTAAATACAATTGCATCATTCCCCCTAAATCTTATTTAAGGCAATACAGCATAAAGATTGTGTGGCATTGCCTTAACTGTTAGCTGTACTGCCAACAATAAAAACTTTATTTCATATTACCACATCTCAATACAATTGTCAATATTCAACATATAAAACACATATTCAAGCACAAACATTATAACAAATTAACTAAACAAAAAGAAATATATGGTCGGAATTGGATTTTCTAGCAAAATACAGTCAAATAAAAACATTATAAAGCTCAATGAAAACGGAAAAGACAGCATTCAAGGCAATACCGTACAAAGTCATTAAGGCAACACCACACGATCTTTGTGCAGTATTGCCTTTGTCTTTTATGAATATTAACTAAAAAAACACAAATAATATTGACGAGGTGAGTAGTATGTTAGATAAACAAAAATCAAACAGCAATCCCGAAAACTTAAAAATTTATATACCAAATATAAATTCAAAAAAGGAAATAAGTATTCAGGATGAAAAAAATAAGCAAGATGATGTTAAAATATATATTCCGTAAAATCAGTCCGCCTTACAGCCTTTTATTTTTCCTATTAAAGAAAAAAGAATGAAAAATGATACATTTACAATTACTATACTTGCCCCGGGTGTTGTATTAAATGCCAAAGCAATCAGCATACCAATCAGAAAGCTTATAACAGATACTATTGATGAAGTAATAACAACCCCTTTAAAACTCCTGCATATCCTCATAGCTGTAAGCGACGGTATGACAATAAGACTTGAAATCAAAAGAGTTCCCATCATCATCATTCCCAAAACCACAGTTACTGCTGTGAGAACCGCAAAAATAAGATTATACACATCAGGATTAACTCCTGTTGCCCTTGCAAAGCTTTCATCAAATGTAACAGAGAATATTCTGTTATACAGCACTATATAAGCAAGTATCACAATTACAGAAACTGCTACACTTAATATTACATCGCTTTTGTTCATAGCAAGTATACTGCCGAACATATAGTGACTTACATCATTTGTAAGCCCTGCTTTTGACGAAACAAGTATGCCTATTGCAAGTGCAGTTGTAGAAAACAATGCAATCGCAGAATCACCTGCCAGCTTTCCGCTTTCACTTAATCTCAAAAGCACAAACGCAGCAGCTATTACAACAGGAAGTGCTACTTTAAGCGGAGCAAGATTCATTACCGCCGCAACAGACAATGCACCATATCCTATATGTGAAAGGCCGTCGCCGATCATTGAATATTTTTTTAATACAAGCGTTACACCTAAGAGTGAGGAACATAATGTTACTGCTATACCGCCAATAATCGCAGGCAAAAGTATTGCCGCCATAAATTCAGGTGTAAGCATCAATTTAAGATTTTCTGCCATTACTTTAATTCTCCAATAAATTTACTTCCTATTTCGGATTTAAGATAATCGTTTACCGAACCATAATAAGCTGAACTTTCATTCAAATGCAGAACGTGCTTTGTATTACGCAGCAAATTCTGAATATCATGTGAAACCATGATTATTGTTATTTTATCTGATTGATTTAATTCTCCAATCAAATTATAAAGCTCATTAATGGCAACAGGATCAAGACCTGTAACAGGCTCGTCAAGCAATATAAGTTTTTTTGCTGCACATAAGGCTCTTGCAAGGAGAACCCTCTGCTGCTGTCCACCTGAAAGCTCCCTGTAACATCTTTTCCTCAAATCCAAAATGCCAAGACGTTTCATATTCATTTCAGCAGTTTGTTTTTCCTTTTTGGAATAAAAAGGACGGTAGCCCCTGCTGCTTAAACAGCCTGATATTACAACCTCTTCAACAGTAGCAGGAAAGCCTTTTTGTATAGACGTTTGCTGAGGCAGATAACCTATATCGGAATGTTTAAGTCCGCCATTCATAATAATTTCACCTTTGTCCGCTTTTTTTATGCCAAGCAGACATTTTATAAGCGTACTCTTTCCTGAACCGTTCTCTCCTACAATACATAAATAATCATCATCATATATACTGAAAGAAATATCCTTGAGAACATCAACACCGTCATAGCTAAGAGATATGTTATTGCATTTTATAAGTTCTTTCAAGACAATGCCCTCCTGAGATTTTCTAAATTCTGACGCATAAGTTCAATATACGTTATGCCGTTTTCAAAATCTGATTTTGTAACATTATGACATGACTGCAATGGCAGCATTTCAGCACCTGATGCATCACAAAGCTTTTGTGCAAGCTTTTTAGTAGAAAATTCAAGGTAAAAAACGTATTTGCTTTTTGTTTCAATAAGTTTTTCAATCAAAAATGCCATTGTATAAACTCCGGGTTCTGTTTCTGAGCTACAGCCGCTGAATGCCGCATAATAATTCAGGTCATAGCTTTCTGCCAGATATCTGAAAGGAAAGCGGTCGCCGATTATTATAAGATTATTTTCAGCATTTGCTCGCATTTCTTTAAAATCTGCATCAAGCAAATCAAGCTCTGAAACATAATTTTCAGTGTTATTTACATATACATCTGAATTCTCGCTATCAGCCGAAATAAAAGCCTTGCATACAGCCTCTGTCATTTTAGCAGCATTTTCAGGTGATGTCCAGATATGCTCGTCATACTCTTCTTCATGTTCGTGCTCATGATGCTCGTGTTCATGTTCGTGATGATGCTCTTCATTGGTGCAGGTCCCTTCAATTTCAACTTCTTCCAAGGGTTCAACGTAATCAATAAGCTTAACAATAGTCATATTGCTTGTATCTATGGAATCAAGTATTTTATCAGCCCATACTTCACCTTCGCCGCCTATATAAATAAATATATCACATTGCTGAATGGTAAGAATGTCAAGTGGAGCAGGCTCATAGGAATGTGCCTCAGCACCGGGACTAAGCAACATTGTAATTCCGCTGCTGCTGCCCTTTACTGCTCTTGCAAAGTCATAAGGCGGAAAACAGGTTGTAACAATTGACAATGAATCCGATACGGCAGAAGTCGTTGCACAACCTGTAAATAATGACACAATAAATAAAATACAGCTGAATAAAAGAAAAAGTCTTTTTCTCATGTTTTTTCACCATTGCACTTTCCGCATATACCGTAAAAAACAGTTTTTGAATTATCTACGGTAAAACCATGATGTTCATAAATATGCTTATCTATCTCGCTTAAATAGTTGCAGTCGAGATGAAATAAAGTTCCGCATGAAACACATTTAAGATGAAAATGTGAGCCGCACTCCTGCTTTTCACTTACATATTGATAACAAGCACCTGCACGTCCATCCAAAACATACTTTCTGACAGTTCCCTGCTCTACCATTCTTTCCAATTGACGATAAATTGTACTCGTTCCCATAGGGTTGCCCGAATTTATAAGATAAGAGCTTATTTCCTGAACATTAACATGCTTTGAACCGTTATTTTTTAAAAAGTCAAGAAGCAGTTCTTTCTGTTTTGTATTATAATTATTTTTCTTCATATTTGCTCACCTAAAATTGAAAATGATTTCTATTTTCAATTTTACCATTAAAAGAATAAAAAGTCAAGTGCATATTTTAAGATTATTTATAATATTCTGTAATGAGGTGACTGATTATGGAAAATGAAACACTTACAGAAAATAATTCACAAGCTGAATTCAGCGATGTTGAAATAAAGTATCTTGCAGAAACTCATGAAAAAAAGCAAAAAAAATTAGATGATATAATAGCCTTTCAGGCAGTTTTATGTATATTAACCGTTATAGCATTTTTTATAGCAAATCAATTCATACCTGATACATGCCACAAACTTTATAAGATGCTGCAAACATATATTACAGATACAAACGAAATAATAAGCAATCCGATAGACAGCATAAAATGATAAGATTTAAAATTAATGGAACAGAAATTATATTTGAGTTTACCTTTTTTCTCACGATTTCAATTATTTTTTTGTTTAATGCTGAAATCTGGTTTTATTTTGCTGCTGCCTGTCTTATACATGAGCTGGGGCATATAATTGCTGTATACAGTCTTGGCGGAAACATCAAAAAAACACTATTCACCGGCTTTGGAATCATCATTACCCCAAATAAACATAAGCTTATTTCACTGCCTTATGAAATAATCATACTTGCAGCAGGTCCTGCTGCAAACCTGATAATGTATATTTTCTTAAAAATAATCGGCTGTTCTTCGGAATGCTTTTTATACTTTAATTTAATTCTTGGTATATTCAACCTGCTTCCCTTCTCTAAACTTGACGGCGGCTGTCTGATTATAAAAATCTCAGAGCTTATAAAAAACAGCTTTAATGCATCTCATCTTCTTAAAATAATATCATTTCTGATTATTGCCGCAATTGTACTTATCTTTATTTTTACACGGCATTTTTATTCCTTTTTTATAGTAATTTTAATTTATTCCTTTGCAGAACTTCTCTCATAATTATTGAAAAAACATAAGATATAATGTATAATTAAGACTGTATTTATTATTATAATTTTGAAAGGAACAAAAATGGCAAAATCAAAAACTATTTTTACATGCAATCAATGCGGTTATGAAAGCTCGAAATGGAACGGAAAATGCCCGTCTTGCGGAGCATGGAACAGTTTTGAGGAAGGACTGCCAACAACATCATCAAGTATTTCTGCATCAGGCAACGCCGTAAATCTTTCAGACAGCATACTTGAGCTTTCGGATATTCAATATGACACAGACGTACGCTATGATACAGGCTTGAGTGAGCTTAACCGTGTACTCGGCGGCGGACTTGTAAAAGGCTCTATAGTTCTTTTAGGCGGTGAACCGGGAATAGGAAAAAGTACCATATTACTGCAAATATGTCAATTTTTAGGAGAGGATCATTCTATTCTGTATGTTTCGGGAGAGGAATCTGCAAGACAGCTTAAATTAAGAGCAGACAGACTGGGAGTAGATACGGAAAATCTCTATATTCTTCCTGCAAATGATGCAGAATCAATTGCGGAAACAATCAGGAACTGTACTCCCGATATTGCAATTATTGACTCAATTCAGACTATGTGCATTAACAAAATAACATCAAGTCCGGGAAGTCTTACACAGGTCAGGGAATGTACAAACCTTTTTATGCATACTGCAAAAGAGCTTGAAATTCCTACAATTATTGTAGGACACGTCAATAAGGATGGTGCAATTGCAGGACCTAAAGTCATGGAGCATATTGTAGACGCTGTACTCTATTTTGAGGGTGAACGTCACCAGAGCTACCGCATATTAAGAGCAGTAAAAAACCGTTTTGGCTCTACTAATGAAATAGGTGTTTTTGAGATGATAGACAAAGGTCTGCGGCAAGTAGAAAACCCTTCTCAAATGCTGCTTTCAGGACGTCCTGTAAATGTATCAGGAACATGTGTTACATGTGTAATGGAGGGTACAAGGCCTATATTGGCAGAGGTGCAGACACTTGCCACTAAAAGCAGTTATCCGGCTCCACGCAGAACCTCAACAGGATTTGATTTCAATCGTTTGGCAATTATAATTGCAGTTATGGAAAAAAGACTCGGTATATTCATGGGAACTCTTGATGTATATGTAAACATCGTAGGCGGTTTTCGTCTTGACGAACCTGCGGGTGACCTTTCAGTTGCTCTTTCACTTTATTCGGGTATTGTGGACAAGCCTGTTGATGATGAGCTTATTGCATTCGGTGAAGTGGGACTTGGCGGTGAAATTCGTTCTGTTTCACACATAGCACAAAGAGTTAATGAGGCTGAACGTATGGGATTTAAAACCTGCCTTATTCCCAAACAGTCACTTTCACTTATTTCTGTAAATGATTACAACTTAAAAATAATCGGCATAAATAATTTGAAACAGGCATTTTCTATTTTAAATTAATTATGTGTTAACAAATTTTCCATTGACATTGCAATTAGGTTATGATATAATTTTATTAAAATATCTGGAGGCTTATTATGATAGTTATTGAAATGGAAAACGGTAAAAAAATTAAAATTGAATTATATCCTGAAATCGCACCGATTTCATGTGAAAACTTTGAAAAGCTTGTAAAACAAGGATTTTATGACGGACTTTGCTTCCATAGAGTTATCCCGGGATTTATGATTCAGGGCGGCTGTCCGAACGGAACAGGTATGGGAGGTCCGGGTTGGACAATCAAGGGCGAATTTGCTTCAAACGGCGTGAAAAATGACCTCAAACACACCAGAGGCGTACTTTCTATGGCACGTTCAATGATGCCTAACTCAGCAGGTTCACAGTTCTTTATCATGCACGAGGACGCTCCTCATCTTGACGGAGACTATGCTGCATTCGGAAAAGTAATTGAAGGCATGGACGTAGTTGATGAAATTGCCGAAACTGCTACAAACAGTGCTGATAAGCCGATTACACCACAGGTTATGAAAAAAGTTACAATAGAATAAATTTAATGAGCTGCCGCACTTGAATTTCGGTGCAGCAGCTCTTTTTATACTTAAGGCAACACCGAGTTAAGTACATCAAAAGACTTTGTGCGGTCTTGCCTTATTTTATTATGGCATAATATAATGTTATCAAAAAATTATTCAAAAACTGATTCAATTACTTTAGATGAATTTTCCGGAGTATAAAGCCATCTGTTCATATGGTTTCCGTCATAATAATATCTAAAGCTGTTTGCAGTTTCCATTTTTTCGCAAACATCAACAATAATAAGCTTAACTTTCATTTTTTCAGGAATTAAAGCCTTGATATATACGCTGACACATTCCCCTGCTTTAATATTAGGTCTTGGCTCTGCAAGTCCTGCAAGATTCGGAGTAAGCTCAACGAAAATACCATAATCTTCTACAGAACGTACTATTCCTGATACAGTTTCACCCACCTCAAATCCTGAGGCATTTTCCTCCCATGTTCCCAACAATTCCTTATGGGTCAGGCATACTCTTCCGTTCTGATTGCTCTTTACGATTGCACGTATGCTCTGTCCTGTTATAAATCTATCGGATGGATGTGAAATTCTCGATATGGAAATGGTGTCTATAGGTATAAGCGAGGGTATTCCGCACCCAATATCGACAAAACAGCCAAACTGCTCTAAATGTGTTACTTTTGCTTCAATAACATCTCCTGCATTAAGTTTTTTTATGTATCGTTCATAACATTCCTGCTGAACTTCCTTTCTTGATAATACTGCTATTTTTTCGCCCTGTTCATCAATTGTTATTTCTTTTACAATAAATCTTACAGGCTTATTCACTCTGGAAATCAAAGCAATATCACGAGTATATCCCTCTGTAATTCCCATAGCTCCTTCCTCTCTTGAAATAATACCTTTCATGCATGGCATATCTATAATAAGATTGTGACTGCTGTCGCATACTACAGCTCTTGCTTCAAGAAAAATTCTATCTTGTAAAGCCTCTTTTAAACTTTCCTCACTGCTTATAAACTTCTGATTTTCAGCTGTATTGAACAAACAGCCTTCCGGTCTGAATTTTTCCATTTTTACCTCCGATTTACATAGATTCCGAAAAATAAAACCCTTCTTCATAAGAAATATGCAAATATTCTTGTGAATAAAGGCAACACTATACAAAGTCCTTTGATATGTTTTGTGCGGTGCTGCCTAAAACATTCTATGTTATATTTGATGATTTTATGATTATTTTTATTAAGGTAGCACTGCACAAATATTTTACTGTATTGCCCTAGGGTAACACCGCAAAAAGCTTGTGCGGCAGAAATGCAGATATATTTTTCGTCAGATTGCATAGAATTTTTGAAAGCATAATGTCGTATTGCCCTAAGCACTTATATTAAGTCCGCCCATTGCATTTAATACCGATTTTATGTTATTAACCGCATCTTCTTCACATATAATATATAAAATTGTTTTTCTGTTGCGGTATGGTTCATCAATTATATCATCTGTTGTTTCATATTCCATTGTAGCCGTAAAATAATTGTATGTTGTAGCAGCCAAAGGTAAAATAGTATAGTGGCGTCCACGCTCAAGCCTCTTTGCACGTTCCGCAGTTTTATTGTGTATAACACCGGTTCTCCGTACTCCGCTTATTGTATCTTTAATACGCTTTGACGCTATTTCAGCCATATCTATATTTTCAAATTCAGCAGAAATCCTTGTAAGCATTTTAAAACTCCAATCCATAGACTACCCGATATATTATTATACTGTATTGTCTATATTAAAATTAGGCGAGTTTAATATTATTCACCTATCATTTTTATTATTTTTACACAAATATCAAAAAATATACATGAAAATATTGATTTGATTTAATTTTTAGGGTATAATGTAGTGTACACGCTTTTTATAGTTAGGAGGAATTTCTTTGGACATCAGACCGGGTGATGTACTCACCATGAAAAAAAAACATCCATGCGGTTCAAATCAGATGTATGTCATCAGAGCAGGTATGGACTTTAAACTCAGATGCGTCGGCTGCTCCAGAGAATTTATGATACCCCGAAATAAAATAGAAAAAAATATTAAAAAGGTTTTTCGGGAAGCTGAAGGCTAGCGGCTCTGTTTCACTTTTAGAAATTTGTTTTATGTTTATGACCTTTTAGATTGGAGAAATATTATGTTTGAAAAATTAATGCTCATGGAACAGAGATATGAGGAAATAAGTGAAAAGCTTTCCGACCCTGAAGTTGTAAGTGATAATAAGCTGTATACTCAGCTTATGAAGGAGTTTAAAAATCTTACTCCAATTATAGAAAAGTACCGTGAATATGTCAGTGCAAAAAAACGTCACGATGAAGCTAAAGAACTTCTTGACGGCGGTGGACTCGATAAAGACTTCAAGGAAATGGCTCAGGCTGAACTTGAAGAATCAAAGGAAGAAACAGAAAAAATAACTGAAGAATTAAAAATTCTTCTTCTGCCTAAAGACCCTAATGATGATAAAAACGTAATTATTGAAATCAGAGGCGGTGCAGGCGGTGAAGAAGCCTCATTATTCGTTAATTCCCTTTACAGAATGTATACCATGTATGCAGAAGCTAAAGGCTGGAAGCAGGAGATTTTAAATGCAAATCCAACCGAGCTTGGCGGATTTAAGGAAATCAGCTTCTCTATTGAGGGTGATGGTGCATACTCACGTCTTAAATACGAAAGCGGTGTTCACAGAGTTCAAAGAGTTCCGGAAACTGAATCTCAAGGACGTATCCATACTTCGACAGTTACTGTTGCAGTCCTCGTGGAAGCAGATGAGGTTGAACTTGAAATCAACCCTACAGACCTCAAAATAGACTATTTCCGTGCAAGCGGTGCAGGCGGTCAGCACATCAACAAAACTGAATCCGCTGTAAGAATAACACACATTCCTACAGGCGTTGTTGTTGAATGTCAGGACGAAAGAAGTCAGCACAAGAACAAGGAAAAAGCAATGAAGGTTCTTCGTTCACGTCTTTATGAGGCTTTGCAGCAGGAACAAAACGATAAAATTGCATCAGAACGTAAAATGCAGGTCGGCACAGGTGACCGTTCCGAACGTATAAGAACATACAACTATCCACAGGGACGTCTTACAGACCATAGAATAGGTCTTACAATTTATCGTCTTGAGGATATGCTGAACGGTAATCTTGATGAAGTATTTGATGCTCTCGCTACTGCCGATCAGGCAGCAAAACTTGCTAATCAGGAACAATAAAAATGGATACAGTTTTAATAAACGAAAATGATGAAGAACAGCTCTTAAAAGCTGCTGAACTTATAAAAAACGGCGAAATAGTCGGTATGCCTACTGAAACTGTTTACGGACTTGCCGCTGATGCCTGCAACGAAACTGCCGTTGCAAAAATTTTCAAAGCAAAAGGCAGACCGTCGGACAACCCTTTAATAGTTCATTTGAGCCGATTTTCCGACGCTGAAAAATATACGGGAAATATTCCTGCACTTGCATATAAAATTGCTGAAAACTTTTGTCCCGGCCCTATCACCATGATACTGCCGAAAAATGACAAAATACCATATATAACATCAGGTGGACTTGACACTGTAGGAATAAGAATACCTGCACATAAAACTGCAAGAAAAATTATTGAGCTTTCAGGATGTCCCATTGCTGCACCTTCAGCAAATACATCGGGGTACCCCAGTCCTACCTCTGCAAAACATGTGATGTATGACATGAACGGAAAAATTCCTGCCATTGTTGACGGCGGAGATTGTAAATGCGGTGTTGAATCAACTGTTATTTCATTTGATGATGAAAATACAGTAAGAATACTTCGTCCCGGATTTATAACAAAGGAAAACCTTAATTCATTAGGCTGCAATGTGATAGTTGACAATGCTATACTGCACGAAGTTGCTGAGGGAGAAAGGGTTTCTTCACCCGGAATGAAGTACAAGCATTACTCTCCTTCTGCAAAGGTAACTCTTGTTGAAGGAACATCTGACTCATTTTCATGCTTTGCAGAAACAAAAAAAAGCAAAGATACATATTTTTTAATATTTGATAATGATAAATTAAATTCTGACTGTAATTTTCTAACCTACGGTTCGGACAGTGCACAGCAGGCTCATAATATTTTTTCAAAACTTCGTGAGCTTGATTCGCTTGGTGCAAAAAACGTCTACGTGCGTGTTCCGGACAAAAACGGCATAGGTCTTGCCGTATATAACCGTCTTATAAGGGCGGCAGGATTTGAGGTGATAAAAGTATGAATAGTTTAGACGGCGTTATGGTTGTTGGTCTGACAGGTCAGACGGGTGCAGGAAAAAGCACTGTTTCAAAAACATTTGCCGAAAACGGCTTTGCTGTTATTGATGCTGACAAAATAGCAAGACTTGTTGTTGAAAAAGGCAGTAAATGCCTTTCTGAAATCGCAGATGTTTTCGGAAATAACATCATAACCGAACAAGGCGAGCTTGACCGCAAGGCTCTTGCCGCAATCGTTTTTTCCGATAAGCAAAAACTTGAAATGCTGAATACTGTTACATATCCGTATATCACTGCTGAAATTCTTAAACAGATTGACAGACATTATGAAAAAGGTGAACTTCTCATTCTTTTAGATGCCCCAACGCTTTTTGAAAGTCGTGCTGATGATTTTTGTGAGCTGATTATTTCCGTTATTGCTCATAATGATATACGTCAGGAGCGTATAATGAAGCGTGACGGTTTAAGTGCAGAACAGGCTTTAAAACGTATGAATGCACAGCTTAGCGAACAGTTCTTTATTGAAAATTCAGATTTTATCATTAAAAACAACAAAAACCTTCAAAATGTTTATGCCGTTTCTAAAGAAGTTTCGGATAAAATAAAGGATTATTACTATAATAAAAATAAAGACCAGATTTCTCTCGATTTTTTACAATCCTGTTCGGAATAGGAGCTTTGTTTGAATAAGGCAGCACAGCATAATTTTTTGCAGTGTTGCCATAAATTAACGCTGTTTTTACAGCAGATTGGAGTATTGTATTATGTCAGAAAAGAATAGTGTATCAAAAGAGCTTAAAGAAAAGCTTTTTTCCAAAAAAAAGAACGGCATTTTCCGCATGAATGACGCAGAACTTAAAAGCTGTGACGAATTTTCAGAAAGCTATAAGTCATTCCTTAACGCTGCTAAAACTGAACGTGAAGCTGTTGAACAATCAGTAGAACTTCTGAAGCAAAAGGGCTTTAAGGAATATACAATCGGCATGAAGCTTTCCGCAGGAGATAAAATATACAGAATCAACAGGGGCAAGGCTGTTATTGCTGCAATTATCGGTTCTGAACCAATTGAAAGCGGTGTAAGGCTTTGTGCTGCACATATCGACTCCCCTCGCCTTGATTTAAAGCAGTTTCCTCTGTATGAGGACAGTGAAATGGCTCTCTTTAAAACACATTACTATGGCGGTATAAAGAAATATCAGTGGACTGCCATTCCTCTTTCTCTGCATGGAGTTATTATTAAGTCTGATAATTCATCAGTTAAGGTTAATATCGGTGAAGATGAAAACGACCCTGTTTTCTGCGTTACAGATTTACTTCCACACCTTGCAACAGAACAAATGAAAAGAAATCTTGCTCAGGGCATTAAGGGCGAGGAGCTTAATATCGTTGTAGGCTCAAGGCCATTCAAAGATGACGAAGCAAGTGAAGCTGTAAAGCTTAACATCTTAAATATTCTTAATGAAAAATACGGAATTATTGAAGATGACTTTATTTCTGCTGAGCTTGAAGCTGTTCCTGCTTTCAAGGCAAAGGACATTGGTTTTGACAGAAGTATGATAGGCTCTTACGGTCATGATGACAGGGTTTGTGCATATACAGCTCTTTCAGCAACCCTTGACTGCGAAAATCCAAAGCACACTGTAGTTACAATACTTACAGATAAGGAAGAAACAGGCAGCGACGGCAATACAGGACTTTGTTCTGCATATCTGAAATACTTCATTGCAGACCTTGCTGCTGAGTTTGCTACAGAGGGACGTACTGTTCTTTCTGCTTCAGAATGCCTTTCTGCAGACGTAAATTCAGCATTTGACCCAACATTCCCTGATGTACTTGAAAGAAACAACTGTGCATATATAAATAATGGCGTTTGTGTTACTAAATTTACAGGTTCAAGAGGAAAATCCGGAACATCTGATGCTTCTGCTGAATTTGTAGGCAGAGTAAGAAATCTCCTTGACAGCAAAAACGTAATCTGGCAGACAGGTGAACTCGGAAAGGTTGACATGGGCGGCGGCGGAACTGTTGCTGCATATATCGCAAATCTCAATGTTGATACAATTGACGTAGGAGTTCCTGTTTTATCTATGCATGCTCCATATGAAATCGTATCTAAAATTGACGTTTATATGGCATATAAAGCTTTTTCTGTATTTATGGCTGATTAAGAGCCTGTTCTCATAAATTATAAATTTATCAGCACTGCACAATATTTGTGCGGTGCTTCTGCTGCTGCTAAAAAGTTTACGAAAAATTGCAAAAAATCCGATTTTACTATTTACAAATGCGTTTAAATATGATATAATATTATCACCGTGTACTTGGACTGGGGCTTGTACCGATTAATCACCCCTTTCTACGTTTACGGAATTATTTTAAGAGGTGTTTTCAATGTTATTGAAAGAAGAAAAAACTGCTGTTATCGAAGCTAACAGAACTCATGAAACTGATACAGGTTCTCCTGAAGTTCAGATTGCTATTCTCACAAAGAGAATTAATGACCTTACTGAACATTTAAAGGTTCACAAGAAGGATCATCACTCAAGACGTGGTCTTCTCAAAATGGTAGGTCACAGACGTAACCTTCTTAACTACCTTAAGAAGAAGGACGTTAACAGATACCGTGCTGTAATCGAAAAGCTCGGAATCCGTAAGTAAGATCAATCTTTTAAAGGCAGTCGGTGAAAAATACCTGCTGCCTTTAAGTGTTTAAAAATCAAAAGCAGTCGGAGCTTTTAGCATTAAACTGTGGTTCATTTTTTATGAGTCAGAGTTTATTGCTAAGGCCGCTGCTTAATTCGGTGTGTCATTGCCTGAAAAATGACAGCTGCATTTTTGCAGTATTGGAGATTATTATGTTTGAAAATTACAGAACATTTAAAACTACTTATGCAGGCAGAGAACTTGTTGTTGAAACAGGTAAGACCTGCGGTTTAGCTAACGGCTCATGCTGGGTACGTTATGGCGATACTGTTGTTATGGGCAACGTAACTGCAAGTGCCAAGCCAAGAGAGGGTGTTGACTTCTTCCCTCTTTCCGTTGATTTTGAGGAAAAGCTTTATGCTGTCGGCAAAATTCCGGGTTCATTCCTTAAAAGAGAAGGTAAGGCATCAGAAAAAGCTATCCTTACATCACGCTGTGTTGACAGACCTATTCGTCCTCTCTTTCCAAAGGATATGAGAAATGACGTTTCAGTTGTTATGACTGTTCTCGCCGTTGACCCTGATAATTCACCTGAAATTGCAGGCATGATTGCTACATCTGTCGCTCTTTCTATTTCAGATATTCCTTGGAATGGCCCTGTTGCATCAATTAATGTAGGTTATGTTGACGGTGAGCTTGTTCTCAATCCTACGCTTGAACAAAGAGCAAAGAACAAACTTAACCTTACTGTTGCCGGTTCTGCTGAAAAAATCGTTATGATTGAAGCAGGTGCTGACGAAATTTCTGATGAACTTATGCTTGAAGCTATTGCAAAGGGACATGAGGAAATCAAGAAAATGGTTTCATTTATTAATGATATCAAAGCTGAAATCGGCAAACCTAAGTTTGAATTTCAGTCAATGGAAATCAGCCATGAAATCATGGATGATGTTGAAGCTCTTGTTGGTGAAAAGGTTAAGGTCGCTCTCGATACAGACGATAAAAACGTTCGTGACGCAAGAATGCAGCCAATTACTGATGAGGTTCTTGAAACACTTTCAGAAAAATATCCTGAGCTTGCAGACATTATTGGTGAAGTAATGTACAAGCTTCAGAAAAAAATTGTAAGAAACTGGCTCTACGAGGGCAAGCGTGTTGACGGCAGAGGTATTGATGAAATACGTCCTCTTGCTGCTGAAGTAGGTCTTCTTCCACGAGTTCACGGTTCAGGCCTTTTCACAAGAGGTCAGACACAGGTTCTTACTGTTGCTACTCTCGGTCCTGTAAGTGAAGCTCAGAGAATTGACGGTCTTGATGAAGAAGACTCAAAGAGATATATGCATCATTACAATTTCCCGTCATATTCAGTTGGTGAAACAAAGCCAAGCAGGGGTCCGGGACGTCGTGAAATAGGTCATGGTGCTTTGGCAGAAAGAGCTTTAGAGCCTGTTATTCCGCCTGTTGAAGAATTTCCTTATGCTATCAGACTTGTTTCTGAGGTTCTTTCATCAAACGGTTCAACATCACAGGGCTCAATCTGTGGTTCTACTCTTGCACTTATGGACGCAGGTGTACCTATCAAAGCTCCTGTTGCAGGTATTTCATGTGGTCTTATTACAAAAGAGGACGGCAGCTGGATGACTATGGTTGACATTCAGGGTCTTGAGGATTTCTACGGCGATATGGACTTCAAGGTTGGCGGTACAAAGAAAGGTATCACTGCTATTCAGGTTGACATTAAAGTTGACGGTCTTACAATGGATATAATTAAAGAGGCTTTTGAAAAGACTCACAAGGCAAGAAATTATATTCTTGATGAGGTTATGCTTAAAGCAATCCCTGAATCAAGAGAAACTGTAAATCAGTATGCTCCGAAAATGCTCCAGACAAAAATTCCTGTTGATAAAATCAGAGAAGTAATCGGACAGGGCGGAAAGGTTATTCAGAAAATCTCTGCTGACTGTGAAGTTAAAATTGATATAAGCGATGACGGAAATGTATTTATCAGTGGTATTGACGGAGAAAAAGCCAAAAAGGCTCTCCAGATTGTTGAAACTATAGCCAATGACCCTGAGGTTGGTGCTATATACAAGGGCAAGGTTGTAAGAATAATGAGCTTTGGTGCTTTCGTTGAAATTGCTCCCGGCAAGGACGGTCTTGTTCATATTTCAAAGCTTGATAAAAACAGAGTTGAAAATGTTGAGGACGTTGTTTCAATTGGCGATGAAATAGTTGTCAAGGTTGTTGAAATAGACAAACAGGGCAGAATTAATCTTTCAAGAAAAGATGCTCTTGCTGACATTGAAGCTAAAAAAAATAATGCATAATAAATCAGGGCGGTTATAAACCGCCCTGACATTTTTTTATTTACCTTTAATTCTGAAACTTGAATTTCTGAAATTAGTCATGATATCCTTTTTCTCCTGCTTAGGCTTATTTCTGCGAACAGGTTTTATCGGTTTTTCCGTAGGATTTTCTTCGTCAAGACGCATTGTAAGTGATATTCTCTTACGCTTAACGTCAACATCAAGCACTCTTACTTTTACAATTTCACCGACCTTAATTGCATCAAGAGGATGCTTTATAAATTTATTTGTTATCTGAGAAATATGAACAAGACCATCCTCATGAACTCCAATATCAACAAAAGCTCCAAAGTCTATAACATTTCTTACAGTACCCATAAATTCCATACCAGGCTTTAAGTCCTTGATTTCCATTATGTCACCGCTTCTTAAAATTGGAGGAGGGAGTTCGTCACGAAGGTCACGACCTGGCTTTTGAAGCTCCCCTGCAATATCCTCAAGCGTAGGTACACCTATATCAAGAGTATGACTGATTTTTTCAAATCCTATTTCATCAGCCTTTGACAAAATTCCATTTGCACCTCCGCTTGATACATCGGCAATTGTAAAACCGCATTCCTTCAGCAAACCTGCTGCCGCCGCATAGCTTTCAGGGTGAACTGCTGTATTATCAAGAGGATTGGCACCGTCACGAACCCTCAAAAATCCTGCACACTGTTCAAATGCTTTTTTACCAAGCTTTGAAACCTTTAAAAGCTGCTTTCTGTCAGTAAATCTGCCGTTTTCCTCTCTGTATGTTACAATATTTTTTGCAACGGTATTATTAATTCCCGAAACATAAGAAAGGAGTGAATGTGACGCTGTATTAAGGTCTACGCCAACAGAGTTAACACAGTCCTCTACTACACCTGAAAGTGCTTCATTCATTCTTGCAGGCGGCATATCATGCTGATACTGCCCCACTCCGATAGCCTTTGGGTCAATCTTTACAAGTTCAGCAAGCGGGTCCTGCAAACGTCTTGCAATTGAAACTGCACTTCTTAATGAAACATCATATTCAGGGAATTCCTCTGCCGCCAACTTTGATGCGGAATAAACAGACGCTCCTGCCTCACTTACCACAATGTAACTCACCTTTTCAGGAATTTCCTTTAAAAGCTCCGCAACAAATGCCTCACTCTCTCGTGATGCAGTACCATTGCCGATTGAAATGGTTGTAACTCCATGCTTTTTTATAAGTGCATGGATTATTTTTTTAGCTTCCTCAATCTTATTCTGAGGCGGTGTAGGATAGATAACAGTTGTATCAAGCACCTTTCCTGTAGAGTCAACAACAGCAATTTTACAGCCTGTTCTGTATGCAGGGTCAAGTCCGAGAATAACACTGTTTTTCAGCGGCGGCTGGAGCAAAAGCTGTCTAAGGTTTTGTGCAAATACCTTTATTGCCTGTTCAGCAGCGTTTGCAGTCAGTTCGGAACGGATTTCACGCTCTATTGACGGAAAAATAAGACGCTTATAGCTATCAACAGCTGCTTCTCTTATATATTCTGCACAAGGGCTGTCACAGGTTATATATTTGTGTATAATAAATCCTGTGCCGCTTGTTTCGTCAAGATTAACACTTACTTTAAGGAAGCCTTCTTTTTCTCCTCTGTCAAGTGCAAGTATTCTGTGATGAACAATTTTATTTACTGCCTCGGAATAATCATAATAATTTGTATAAACGCTTTCAGCTTCCTCATCTGCCGCCTTTGAATCAATAGTACCGCTTCTGAATACAGCTTCACGCAGCTTTTTTCTTATATCAGCATCATCTGAAATATCCTCTGCGATAATATCCATTGCACCTTGCAAGGCTGTCTGAGAATCAGGAACATTCTTTTCAGGATTTATATATTTTTCACTTTCAGATTCGGGTGCAGAAGAGTTATCCTGCTGCATAATATATTCTGCCAATGGTTCAAGACCATTTTCCCTTGCAATACTTGCTCTTGTACGTCTTTTCGGTTTGAATGGACGATAAATATCCTCGACTTCAACAAGAGTTTTCGCATTATCAATAGCTGCTTCGATTTCAGGCGTCATTTTCTCCTGTTCAGTTATAGAACTGCGAACCTCATCCTTGCGTTTTTCAAGATTTCTTAAATATGTTAGTCTGTCATAAAGTTCACGAAGAATCTGATCATCGAGAGAACCAGTAAGTTCCTTTCTGTATCGAGCAATAAAAGGAATTGTTTTATCATCATCAATAAGTGCGACTGTATTATCAACCTGTTCCTGTCTTAGACCAAATTCCTGTGCAAGTGTCTTATTAATATCCATTTATTAACCTACCTTTTTAAAGAAAATCAGGGTACTTGAAAGCACCCTGATAAATAATTCTAAATTAGTCCTCATTTGTCATATCTTCATAGTCTTCAATTGTAAGACTTTCATCGTCAAACTCAAGAAGTTCATTGCAGTTAGGACAATTCATCGAACCCTCTTCAATAATGCTCTCATCAAGAAGAATTGTATCACCGCAAGTAGGGCAAGTCACTTCATAAAGCTCCTCATCCTCGTCCAACTCATAATCATCTTCGTCATCATCTTCGCAGCAGCAATCACAATCATCATCGCAATCGCAGTCGTCATAATCATAAAAGTCTTCTTCTACTGAACCAAGATCCTCATCAAGAATGTCGCAAAGTTCTGTAAGCTCATCAACCTGTGACTGAAGGTCCTCAACATACATAACCATTTCGTTCATAACATCAGCCATCTGAAGAAGTGCTTTGCCCTCCTTAGTGGAATTGTCAACATCAAGGCCGTCGATGAGTCCCTGCAAATATGACATTTTTTCGGTAAGCTTCATAAACAGCTCCCCCTTTCAAATCAAATAAATTTATATGAAAAGCTTATGCTCTTTCCATATATTCGCCTGTTCTTGTGTCAATCTTAATCTTATCACCCTGTTCGATAAAGAGCGGAACCTTAACCTCTGCACCTGTTTCAACAATAGCAGGCTTTGTAGCATTAGTAGCTGTATCACCCTTGAAGCCAGGATCTGTTTCAGTTACTTCAAGTTCAACAAAGAAAGGAGGTTCAACGCCGAACACATTGCCCTTGTATGAAAGAACCTTACATTCCATTTCTTCCTTAACGAACTTAAAATTATCGCCAAGAACTGAAGCATTAATCGGAATCTGCTCATAAGTTTCCATATCCATAAAGTAGTAAAGGTCGCCGTCATTGTAGCTGTACTGCATGTCCTTTCTTTCAACAAAAGCTGTCGGGAACTTTTCAGTTGGGTTGAAGGAACGCTCAACAACAGCACCTGTAATAACATTTTTAAACTTAGTTCTAACAAAAGCAGCACCCTTACCTGGTTTTACGTGCTGAAATTCGATTATCTGAACAACGTTTCCATCCATTTCAAATGTGACGCCGTTTCTGAAATCTCCTGCTGAAATCATATAATTACCTCCGTAAATTCTACATTAATAGTACATACATTTATTTTACTACATTTTCACAGATTTTGCAATACCCTTAGTGAAAAATATTATAAAGATATTATATTTTTTGCACATTTAGTCATATTTTCACAGGAATTTTCAGTTAAAATGACAAAATCTTCAATTCTTACTCCAAACTTTTCAGGGATATATATTCCCGGCTCAATTGTAATAATTTCGTTTGGCTTTAAAACTGCTGTGCTCTTAGGAGATGCGTTTGGAAATTCATGAATTTCCATGCCAACACCATGTCCCAGTGAATGTCCGAAGCAGTCACCGTAACCATAATCTTCAATTATATTTCTTGCAGCAAAATCAAGCTGACTTCCTGTTATTCCTGCCTTTGCAGCGTCTAATGCTGCCTGCTGTGCCTCAAGAACAATATTATAAATCTTTGTCATTTCTTCACTTGGTCTGCCCACACATATTGTTCTCGTCATATCACTATGATATCCATTATATACAGCACCAAAATCAAGAAGAACAAACTCTCCGTCCTCCACCTTTTTATCAGACGGCACACCATGAGGCATAGAAGTGTTTTTTCCGGCCAATGCAATCGTATCAAAAGAAAGTGCTTCCGCACCCTTACTCAGCATAAGAAAATCAAGTTTTAAGGCAATTTCACGTTCAGTTACACCGACCTTGATAAAATCAAGCAGCTCGTCAAAAGCACTTTCAGCAATACGCTGTGCTTTTTTTATACATTCAATTTCATCAGCATCCTTTACGGCTCTGAGTGAATTTACAGCACTGCTCAATCTGTTGTCATCACAAATATTAAATTCATTTAATTTCGTTCTGTATATGGAAAGTTCCTTTACTGTCATATTTTCAGATTCAATAACAATATTCTTTGCATGATGCTTTGTAAGCAGACTTTTGAGCTGAGATATCAGGTCTTTATGTTCAATAACTTCAGCTGATGTAACTGTTTTTCTCGCTTTTTCAATATAACGGAAATCTATAATAAGATATGATTTTTCTCTGAATGCGGCAATAATTCCTGCTGAAGACTTCATTCCAGTAAAATAACGGCGGTTTATATCAGATGTAATTAAAGCACAATCAATATCATCTGACAACAATTCAAAAAGCTTGGCAAATCTGTTCATAAGCGTCTACATCTCCGACATTGCAATTACTGCAAGATAATAGCTTCCAAATCCAAATCCGCATATTGAACCCTTGCAGACAGGTGCAATCACAGATTTTGAACGAAATTCATCTCTTGAAAAAACATTGCTTATATGCACTTCAACACATGGAATTTTTATTGCAGCAATAGCATCACGAATAGCATAGCTGTAATGAGTATATGCTCCTGCATTTATGATTACGCCGTCAAATTTCAAACGTGCCGCATGAAGCTTATCTATTATCGCACCCTCATGGTTTGATTGAAATATCTCACATTCAAGACCTTGCTCCTTAGCTCTTGCAATAATATTTTTATTCAGTTCATCTATACCTGTTGAACCATAAATTCCCGGTTCACGTTCACCTAAAAGATTAAGGTTTGGTCCATGTATAACAAGAATTTTTTTAATCATCTATACTCTCCTTACCATATTTTTTCGGTAAAAAAGGAATTTCCATTTTACGTTTAAATTTAAAAAAGTTTGTTTTTTCGTGTTCAATAGGAACAACATAAAGGCTTTTCAGGCCGGCAAGATTAGCTCCCAGTATATCTGTATAAATCTGATCGCCGACTGCTGCCAAAGTTGTTTTAGGAAGTTTTAATCTTTCAGCTGCTTCATTAAAGCCTTTTGAAAGAGGCTTGCGTCCCTCACTTACAAAATCAAGTCCGAGCATATCCGCAAAAGGCTTTACCCTTGGCGGATGATTATTGGAAACTATCATGAGCTTTATGCCGTTTTTTTTCATTTTATCAAGCCATTCCATAACTCCATTAGCCGGAACAGGATTATCATGAGTTGTAAGCGTATTATCCAAATCAAGAATAAGTCCTTTAATACTTAGTTTTTTCAATATCTCCGGAGTAATATCCGTAACCCTTTTAAATGCAGCAGTTGCCCTGAACAGCATAAGTTCCTCCAATATATTATAATACAAAAACAACGCAATTTTTGTCGAAAAAATCATGTAACATTATTAATACTGTTTTAAACGAAAAAGCGAGCAAAATGCTCGCTTTTTACTAATTTTGTAAATAAATACCACTAATTAAGTGTTATCAGCGTAAAAATTAATACTTACGCTTACGAGCTGCCTCAGACTTCTTCTTACGCTTTACTGAAGGCTTTTCGTAGTGTTCTCTCTTACGAACCTCAGCGATAACGCCGTCCTTTGCACATGATCTCTTAAATCTCTTAAGAGCTGTATCTAAAGATTCGTTTTTACCAACACGAACTTCTGCCACTTGTCATTCCCTCCCTTTACCTAGAGGTTATCCGCATAATAACTGCGGTATCTATACTAAAAGTCCTATGGACTTTAGTTATCTCATACCTCTAACCACAGACGCAAAAACATACATGGATTAAATCATAAATTAATTTTATCACAATGAAATGTTAATGTCAAGTCTAATTTGTAATAAATTATAAATTTGTTATTTTGCTACAAAATTAACAAGCTTATTTGGTACATATATCTGTTTTAGAACATTCTTACCGTCCAAAGCCTCTTTAACTTTCTCCTCCTGCATAGCAGATGCAAGAACAGTATCCTTATCAGCATCAGCTGAAACCATAAGCTTTGTTTTGAGCTTTCCGTTAATCTGTACAACAATTTCAATCATATCGTCCTTACAGAATGCCTCGTCATATGATACCCACTTCTGATTGCTGAGTATTTCACCAAAGCAATTCTGATAAATTTCTTCGGTAATGTGAGGTGCAAAAGGATTAAGCATAATGCAAAGCGACTTAAGCTCTGCCTTATTAATTGTTCCTACGGCATAAATGTCATTGATAAGCGTCATCATTGCTGCAATAGCTGTATTGAACTTCATGCCCTCTATATCTTCTGAAACCTTTTTAATAGTCTTATGGAGCTTTGATTTCAGCTCGTCACGATATGTTTCACCGTCAATAAGCATATCCTGCAATGCCCAAACTCTGTCTGCAAATCTCTTACAGCCCTTAATACTTGACTGACTCCATGGTGCTGCCTTTTCATAATCCCCCATAAAGAGAACATAAAGTCTGAGTACATCTGCACCGTATTCTTCAACTACATCATTAGGATCGATTACATTTCCTCTTGATTTACTCATTTTCTCACCGTCAGACCCGAGAATAAGTCCCTGTGCGGTTCTCTTTGCATAAGGCTCAGAAGTCGGTACAAATCCCATATCATAAAGGAACTTATGCCAGAAACGAGAGTAAATCATATGTCTTGTTACATGCTCCATACCGCCATTATACCAGTCTACAGGCATCCAGTATTTAAGAGCCTCCTGTGAAGCAAATTCTTTATCGTTATGCGGATCGCAGTAGCGGAGGAAGTACCATGATGAACCTGCCCACTGAGGCATTGTATCAGTTTCACGCTTTGCATCACCGCCGCACTTAGGGCATTTGCAGTTTACATAGCTTTCAATCTTAGCAAGCGGACTTTCGCCGTCTGTACCCGGTTCATAATTGTCAACCTTTGGAAGCTTAAGTGGCAATTCTTCATATGGAACTGCTACCATTCCGCATTTCGGACAATGTACAATCGGAATCGGCTCGCCCCAGTATCTCTGGCGGTTAAACGCCCAGTCCTTCATCTTATACTGTACGCCCTTTTCACCGCAGCCAAGCTTTTCAAGAACCTCAAGCATCTTCTCGATAGCTTCTTTCTTATTTGAAATGCCGTTGAGTTCACCTGAATTCACCATTTCTCCGTCACCCGTATAGGCTTCCTTTGAAATATCTCCGCCCTTGATAACCTCAATGATGTCAATACCGAATTTCTTTGCAAAATCGTAATCTCTTGAATCGTGTGCAGGAACAGCCATAATAGCACCTGTTCCGTAACCCATCATTACATAGTCGGATATGTAAATCGGTATTTCCTTATTTGTAATTGGATTTATTGCTGTCAATCCCTCAATTTTAACACCTGTTTTGTCCTTAACAAGCTGAGTTCTCTCAAATTCGCTCTTCTTCGCACATTCATTCTTATATGCGTCAAGTGCATCTATATTTGAAATACTTTCTCTGTACTTCTGAATCATAGGGTGTTCAGGAGCCATAACCATGAATGTTACACCATAAAGTGTATCGGGACGTGTTGTATAAATTTTAAGCTTTTCGTCATTCTCCTTAATTTTAAACTCAACAAACGCACCTGTTGATTTACCTATCCAATTCTGCTGCTGGAGCTTTACATTCGGAAGATAATCAACCTCCTCAAGGCCCTGAAGGAGCTTATCTGCATACTCGGTTATTCTGAGATACCATACTTCCTTTGTTTTCTGTACAATATCGCTATGGCAAACGTCACATTTACCGCCCTGTGAATCCTCATTTGAAAGTACAACCTTACAGCTCGGACAGTAATTTACAGAGGTTTTGTCCCTAAAAACAAGTCCTTTTTCAAACATTTTAAGGAAAATCCACTGTGTCCACTTATAATAGCTTTCCTCTGTAGTATCTATTACTCTTGACCAGTCAAAAGAAAATCCTACCTTTTTAAGCTGACTTGTAAATTTCTTGATATTATCGTCTGTAACTTTTCTTGGGTGTACACCTGTTTTAATTGCAGTATTTTCTGTCGGAAGTCCGTAAGCGTCAAAGCCGATAGGAAAAAGGACATTATATCCCTGCATTCTTCTTTTTCTGCTTACAACCTCAAGTCCTGAATAAGCCTTGATATGTCCAACATGCATACCATGTCCCGAAGGATATGGAAACTCCACAAGTGCATAAAATTTCGGCTTTGAAAAATCTGTTTCTGCCTCAAATGTATGATTATCGTCCCAGTATTTCTGCCACTTTTTTTCTATGGCAGCATAATCATATTTGCTCATTTATATCATTCCTTTTAAAAATATTTTCATTTCTTTATCCATTTATTTGTAAAATGCTCTTTCACATCTTTATGGATAATAAGAAGTACAGCACAAATTACGTCAATGATTCCCTCTGCAAGATATATCCAGTTTGATGAAATATCAGCAAGATTTCCTTTAAGATAATAAAGAAAAACAAATCCTGTTATAGCCGCAATAACGTAATTTACATATTGCAGACCTGTGAAAAGGAAAATCGTTTCAACTGTCGCATACATAATGTCACCCGAATCTCCGCCGAGCATCTTATTAAGTATAGATTTTGCAATCAAATATATACCTATTGTTAATGCAATGGCTCTTCCCCTCTGATTGTTTGTATTCAATCATACCACTCCTATATGAGCAATGTGTTCTTATTGTATATGCTTGCTCTTTAATATATAATGCGGACGTTTTTTTACTTCCGAATAGGTTTTGGAAACATAAAGTCCGATTATACCGTTGCAAAACATAGTTATGCCTGATGTAAAGCACATTATACATGCAAGTGACGGCCAGCCTTGAACCTTGTCGCCAAATATCAAGGTTTTGCCTATGATTACCAAAATCATTATTAATGCAATAATGCATAAAACTATACCTGCTATTGCAGATAATGCAAGGGGTGCTGTTGAAAACGCTAAAATGCCGTCAATAGCATAAACAACAAGTCCCCAGAATGACCATTTTGTTGTTCCTGCCTTACGATTTATATTCTCAAACGGAATCCATTTAGTGTTAAATCCCACCCATGCAAATATGCCTTTTGAAAATCTGTTATATTCCTCAAGGGATATAATGGAATCAACCATTTGCCTTGTCATCATTCTGAAATCTCTTGCACCGTCCACTATATTCACCTTAGAGATTTTACGGATAATTTTATAAAATGAATGTGCAAATGCTGAACGTATTTTTGATTCGCCCTTTCTGTCCACACGGCATGAAGCAACACAGTCATAGTCAGAATCAGGTGCTGTAAGAGTTTTATACATTTCTTCCATAAGCTCCGGAGGGTCCTGAAGGTCAGCGTCAATGATAACAACATAATTGCCTGTTGCGTGCTGTAATCCTGCATACATGCCTGCCTCTTTGCCGAAGTTACGAGAAAATGAAAGGTAATTGACTCTCGGATTTGTCTTTGCGAAATCCTTTAAAATACTTAATGTTTTATCCTTAGAGCCGTCATCAACAAACATATATTCAAATTCTACGCCATACTCACTGTTCATTTTTGCATAAACCTTTTCAACCGCCTCCAAAAAGAACGGCAAAACTTCTTGTTCGTTATGGCACGGAACTATGATCGTAATTTTATCTTTACTCATAATTAACCCTCCTTATAATCAGGACTGACATAAACTGTTACTGTATCCTGATTGCTTGCATACTCTGTATATCCCTCATTCTGAATTTTTTGAATCATCTGAATGATCCATTCATCAGTAGAATGTGTTCTTACAACTATAAAATCATTGGTTTCAGGCTTTTCCAGACAATGCTCATCAATCAGATATGACTCTTCTCTCTGTGCCAAATGAGGCTGCAAAAATGCATTTGCTACGCCGACAGACGCATCATCAGGTATTGAAGCAAGTATTCTATCCTGAATTTCCAAAGTATTTTTGTTGTTTTTATATGCATCATACACATTTGATTTATCACCCATTAATGCGGCAAATGAATATACTGTTGCAAGTGCCATAAACATCGGGATGAATTGCTTTTTCTTGCTTTTGATGTCTGTATAGTTTATCAACGCACAGTAAATCAAGCAGGTTGATGTGCCAAAAACATACTGATATCCGATATCCTTTGCATATCCATAGCCTGTCGCAAGATTGGTCAGCAGGAATGGTGCAATAAGAAAATAGTTTGTAAATTTCTTTGATACAAACGGCATGAATGCAAGAGGTATAAGCATAATAAGGAAGAACTTAAAGTCATCTTCATTAAGACACTGCGTAATAAAGTAAGCCGGATTTGTAATTACTGTCTTTACAACATTTCCCAAGCCTGCATCATATTCAGTCATAAGGTTTCCATATGTTCTTGATGTCATTACGCCCTCGCCGTATTGGTTCATAAGTGATGTTACGATAGCAAAGTAAATTCCTGAAATTGAAAACATTATTACGCCATGATAGCGTTTTTCAAGATTAAATGCACAATAAAGTGATATGAGCATTGCATATAAAGCTACGTCCTCCTTAACGGAAAGAAGAAGGAACAGCATAATGTACATAAATACATATTTTCTTTTCTCTATTGCATAGAAGAACCACAAAAGTATTGCAGGCAGAAATGCATTTTCATGGAAATCATAAAAACATGGACCGACAATTCCGCAGCAGAATAAAAAAATTATTCCAAAGCACAATGTTTCTGCATTTGAAAACTTTCTGTTTCTGCATATAAGCATTAACGGTATGACACCGATCACTGCAAGGACAGCCTGTGCAATGAGGAGTGTATTTGCCGAAGGAAAGAAATAATAAAACGGCAGCAATAAATAGTAAACAGGTGAAAAATGCACTGCAAAGTGTGAAAGAAGCTCATTACGCTCACATGTTGTAAGCGGCTCAAGTGTTTCAGCCATATAATGATACATTTGCAGGAATATTCCGAAATCAAATGTTGCAGTCCAGTAAACGTAATGCTTGTATACAGTGTAAACTCCGATAAACAGACCTGATGCAATTGCCAATAATCCTACCAATGTATATATTGACCACTTAGGCAGCCTTGAAAGAAGCTTACACCCTCCGTAATTATAACAAAACCATATTACAATCGCAGAAACAGCAATAAACCCTACACAATAATAAAAATTATTGCACTTCCACAAATATGAAAGAGAAAAGCATATTACGCCTCCTGAAAGCAGAAGTGAATCTGTATTTACTTTGCCTTTCAATAAACGCTTTATACTTGTAAAGAATATAAATCCTGCTGCAATAATCAGTACAGAAGGCAAAATCGGAATGTTCTTAACAAACTCCTGCCACTGACTGATCGGATTAATCTTATCAATATTTTTATAGATAAAGTAAGCCATTACAATAAAATAACAGCCAAGCAAACGCATTATGCATCCGGGTACTTCAATCCCACAAATATACTTCTTAATGCTTTCCAAAACCTCTTTAAAGCTCATTTTCGGCTCTGCCTGAGCATTTTCACTTTCTTCCGCCTGAATTTCTTCGTTTAAGTTTTCTGTTTCTTCAGCTATTATTTCTTCTTTCTGAACCGTCTGTTCATTTATTGCATCAGCTTTTTTTGACACATTTTCTTTTTTATTATTTTTCTTTGCCATTTCTGCATCCCTTTCATATAAAAATCTCTGAAACAGCAATGCACACTTTCTGTCTATGATATCTGTGCATTAATTTTCCTTAGTAAGATAACTGCTTATATCAAGCGGCTTACCGTCTGCCCAAAGTCTTTCCAACTGATAAAAGTTTCTTGTTTCTTTGTAAAATACATGTACAATAATATCTGAATAATCAAGTATTATCCAAGTGTTTCCGCTGTCAGCCTCTCTCCTTACAGGTTCAATTCCGAGCTGAGAAAGCTGAAACTCAACTTCTTCTGCAAGTGTTTTTGTATGAGTATTGCTGTTTCCGTTTGCAATAATAAAATAATCTGCAAGTATTGTAAGGTCTTTTATCTCAATTGCCTGAATATCCTCTGCTCTTTTACTGTCGAGCGTTCTTACAATTTTCTCTATCATTTCATTTTGAAGCATATATTATTTCCTTTCTAATTAGAACTTGTTCTTAATATTCCCATTCTTTATAACTATCTATCATAGGAGTTTTGGTATCGCCGCTCTGTACATCTTCAAGATTATCTGAAGAACTGTCATTTGAAGTATTCAGATAATCAGTTACAAGCTCATACATTGAACTTGATTCATTTGTAAGAGGCAGCTGATATGGTCTGAAGTTTTCATTTATTATATCAAGAGCCGCCTGCTTATGAATTGACCATACTGACTGACGATCATTGCTTGACGGATAGTACCATGCACCTTCACCCGGAAGTAAATGAACCTGAACATTTTCAAGATCCAGATTTGAACCAAAGTCTGCAAGCATGCTTATTTCCTCAAGACTCATATCTGTAAGTACATACTGATTTTCGTATATCTTTTTTAGGTAGCTGTAAAACTTAGCTTGTCCCTCATCTTCAACTATATTAAGCATTTTAGTCATAGCAGCTGCAAGGAATCTACGCTGATGCTTCATTCTTGAAATATCACCTTCACCCTTGAATGTACGTCTGTATCTTACGAACCATTCTGCCTGTTCACCTGTAAGTACATTATCACCAGCCGGAATTATCTTATCTCCCTCATACATCATTTGTTCATCAAGTGTAATCGGAATACCGCCGATAAGGTCAACTATGCTTACAATATCATAACAATTTGTAGTAACATATGAATCAACAGGTATGCCAAAATTCTCCTGAACTGCATTGACCACTCTCTGAATAGGACTTACAGAAGAATCACCGCATGCATAAATACTATTGAATTTTGCTGTGGAGCTTGATGTATAGCTTGGCATAAATGTATCTCTCGGAATTTGCAAAACATTCATAGTACCCTTGCCGATGTCAAATTGGAAAAGCCAATTTACGTCATTGATCTGACTGCTTTCATCAAATCCTAAAAACAGAACTGTATACTGTCCCTCAATAATCTGAGGAAGATCAAGTCCGTCATCATCATGTGCAACATCAGAATCTATATCCGAAACAACAACTGACGAAAGCTTTCCTTCAACTTCTACAAGCGGCTGCCATCTTTTGATAAACGTGATTATAGAAACATTTTCTATGACCTTCTCACCGTTCACTTCCGTTGTATAAGCAATTATCGGCATATTAAAAACAAGCAGAACTATAATAACAAAGCTTACCGCTATAGAGCTTATTTTTATAAGTATATCCTTTAAGGAATGTTTTTTCTTTACCTTTACAACAGATTGTCTGATAAGTCTGCCGCTTACCTCCAGGTCATCTTCATAAATTGAATCATTAATTGGCTGTTCTTCATGTGTACCGACTCTCCTGAGCTTTGGCAGAGCCTCGTGCTGTCCAATGCTTTGATGACTGCTGTTTTGATAATCCTCTGAATGATTTTCTTTTTGCTGTCTTATTTTTTCAGTATTTTCAAATGCATGCCTGTTTGTCTTTTTGTTATCTTTTCTTCCGTTACGACTCATAGCTAAACCTTACCTTTCATAGCAATGGTATACTTTTTTCTATATGTTTTTATTTTTCTTCAGACGAGTATAAAAGTTATACCCTTCCAATGTATACATCGGAATATATCCGCCCTTTTTCAAAACGGATTCCAATGAAAACTTCAACCCCTCAAGCATTGCAGAATCCAGATCGGTATGCACAATTTTACGCATTTTGTCTACATCTTTATAATCCCTGTCTGCTGATACAAGGTCAGCAAGATATACAATTTCCTCAAGCTTGGACATTCCTGCTCTTCCAACTGTATGAAAACGTATTGCATTTATAATGTCAATATCTTTTATGCCAAATTCTGTTTTAACAAAATAAGCCCCCGCAATTCCATGCAGCAAAGGGCGTGATTCAAGCTCCTCACGCAAAACAGAAAGTCCGCTTTTTTCAGCCATTTGCCTTTGAACTTCAGCATCCTCCTCTTTACAGATGTCATGAAGAAGTCCTGCAAAAAAAGCCTTTTCAGGATCTTCACCATACAGCTCAGCTAAAATCCTACTCTCCTCAGCAACATTAACGCTGTGATTAAACCTTTTTTTTGAAAGTCTTTCTTTTAAAAACGCCTTTTTCTCACTAATGTTATACACAAAATCACACCTCTGATTATTCAAGGCAACACCGTACAAAGTCTTTTGATGTTCTTTGTGCAGTGTTACCTTAAAGCAGTATTATAACAAAGCAATGCCTATCTGCTTTGTATAATACAAAGTTACTTATTCCGCTGGTATTCATTTTAAGGATTTTACACAACATACCTGTATTTCATTTTGACTTGTATACATCAGTCAATCAAAGTCGTATGTCTTAGAAACTGTTCTTGTTGCTTCACCAATTAAATCCTGAAGAATTTATGCGAAGAACTGACAGTGAAAAAAACAGGAAAGAAAACCACAGACATACTGGCATATGGGAAGGGTTTCTGACGCAGTATTTCGCTGTCAGGACAAGCAGAAAAATTTAAGAGTTAGTTTTGGGAGCGATAGTATAAAATCCTCCTAATCTTATATATTGTACTACATTTTTCTCTAAATAGCAATACCAATTCTCATTATTAACAATTTTTTTTCTTATTTCTGTAGAAGATACCGAAAATGGTTCAGCCTTACATATAATCACTTTGCCATATCCGGAAAGCTCCTTTGATTTTTTATTCAAAGCATCAATTTCTCCATTTTCTCTTGCAACTGCAACTATAGCAGCTAGCTTCATTATCTCCTCAAATTTATACCACTTTTCAAAGCATAAAAGCATATCTGTTCCAACAAGAAGATAAAGCTCGTCATCAGGATATTTTTTCTTAAAGTGCCTTACGGTATAAACCGAATAGCTTACTCTGTCCTGTGTAAGTTCATAGTCACTCACCTCAAAATTCCTGTTGTTCATTATCGAAAGCCTTACCATTTCAAGTCTGTCATTTTCTGAAATATATTCATCACTTGATTTATGGGGCGAAATTTTTGATGGAACAAATATTATTTTATCCAGCTTTATATCCTCCATAACCGATTCTGCAAGATGCATATGACCTTTATGTATCGGATTAAAACTGCCTCCGAAAATACCTATTTTCATTATAGCTTTATGTCTATAACAGGTTCTTTCGGATTTCTTTTAAACAAAACAAAACGGCTGCCTATCACCTGTACAACGTCTGACTCGGTTTTTGATGCAATTTCTTCTGCGGCTTCTCTTGCTGTATAACCTGAATTTTCAAGAACTCTCAGCTTGATAAGCTCCCTTTTTCTAAGTGCATCTGTAACCTGATTAATGAAATTTTCATTAATACCGCCTTTTCCAACCTGAAAAATTGTTTCATAACTGCTTGCAATTCCTCTTAAAAAAGCTCTTTGTTTACTTTTTAACATATATTAATCACAATACCTTTCTTTTATCATCTTGCTGAATAATTTAAGTGCATTTGCTCTGTGGCTTACCTTGTTTTTTTCAGCCGCTTCTATTTCTGCAAATGATTTATCCCCATACATAAAAATCGGGTCATATCCAAATCCGTTTGTTCCAAGCTTTTCATATCCGATTTTACCCTCACATTCGCCTCTTACCGAAACAGCCTCCCCTTTTTCGTCAATCATGGTTATTACGCAGACAAAACGTGCTGTTCTTTTTTCATCGGGAACTCCGTTTAATTCTGAAAGCAGCTTTTCACACTCCTGACCGCTTGGTGCATATCTTGCAGAGTAAACTCCCGGCTTTCCGTCAAGGTAATCAACACAAATACCGCTGTCATCGGCAATAACAGGCATATGCACCTCATTATATACTGCTCTTGCCTTGATTTCTGAATTTTGTTCAAAGGTTTCCCCGTTTTCTTCAGGATTTACGTTTACTCCCGCTTCATTCTGAGATAAGACCTCTATTCCCATTGGAGAAAGTATTTCTTTTACTTCTTTCAGCTTATTTGCGTTATTTGTAGCCATTACAAGTTTATTCAGCATCTTCTTCCTCCTCATCAGAAAATTCAGATTCTTCATTTTCAGCTTTTTCATTTTCTGAATCAGTACGCTCAAACAATGCTGTTACAAAGCTTTTACTGTCAAATGGCTGTAAATCGTCAATCTTTTCGCCAACTCCGATAAGCTTAACAGGAATATTAAGTTCATTCATTATTGAAATTACAATTCCGCCCTTTGCTGTACCGTCAAGCTTTGTAAGCACAATTCCTGTAATTTCTGCTGTTTCACTGAATAATCTTGCCTGATTTACAGCGTTTTGTCCCGTTGTTGCATCAAGCACGAGCAAAACTTCCTTTGAACAGCCCTCCGCCTGAGTTGACATAATTCTGTTAATTTTAGCAAGCTCATCCATAAGATTTTTCTTATTGTGAAGTCTGCCTGCCGTATCAATTACAAGTACGTCACAGTTTCTTGCCTTAGCCGCTGAAATAGCGTCATAAACAACTGCACCGGGATCTGAACCTTCTGCGTGCTTTACTATGTCAACGCCTGCACGTTCTGTCCACACCTGAAGCTGATCTATTGCTGCTGCTCTGAATGTATCGGCTGCTGCAACAATTACCTTTTTACCCTCGGATTTCAGCTGATGACAAAGCTTGCCTATGGTCGTTGTTTTGCCTGCACCATTCACTCCTATTACCATTATTATTGACGGTGTGGTTGACATATCCAGACTTGTATCATTTCCCATCATTTCTGCTACTATTTCCTGAATCAAATCCATTATAAGTGCAGGGTCAGTTACACCCTGTTCCTTTATCTTCTTACGGAGTCGGCTGCATATTTCAACAGAGGTTTCTACTCCTATATCACTCATAATCATAGTTTCTTCAAGCTGTTCAAAAAGTTCCTCATCAATCTTGGTAAATGAATTTACGACTCTCTGCATTTTGTTTATCATAGAGTCTTTTGTTTTTTTAAGTCCCTCTTTAATTTTTGAAAAAAGTCCCATATTAAATCTCCATTCTGCATTTGCTCATTTTATGGCAACACCGTATAAAGCACATTACAGCTATATAATAACCCTGCACGCCGCAATCCTGCAAGTTTTCATACATACTCGCATACGGACATTTTTACTGTTCCTCCTGAAAATCTACCTGTTCCATTTTCAGCAGCTTAGAAATACCGTCCTCCTGCATGGTAACACCGTAAAGAACATTTGCTTCCTCCATTGCACTTCTGCGGTGAGTTACAAGCACGAATTGAGTGGTATCCGTAAACTTTTTAAGATACTGTGCATATTTTCTGACATTAACTTCGTCAAGAGCCGCATCAATTTCATCAAGAATACAAAAAGGTGCAGGTCTCAGCTTTAAAATTGCAAAATATATTGCAATTGCAATAAAAGACTGCTCTCCGCCTGAAAGAGAAATAAGATTTTTTATTACCTTTCCGGGCGGTGCAACACTTATTTCTATCCCTGATTCAAGCACATTATCAGGTTCTGTAAGTATTAGTTCGGCATGACCTCCGCCAAAAAGCTCGACGAAAATTGCCTTGAAATTTGAATTTATTATTTTAAAGCTTTCAGAGAAAATTCGGCACATATCCTCTGTCAATTCAGAAATAATCTTTTCCAGCTCTTTTTTTGATGACTGAACATCTGCAAGCTGTTCTGACATAAATCTGTATCTCTCTGATACTTCCTTATATTCCTCTATTGCCTCAACGTTGACATTGCCTAATGCACGAATTTTATTTTTTATATCAGCAAGTTCACGCTGAGCCTTAACAGCATCATCAAGTTTTTCAGCAATCCTTACAGCCTCCGAGCGTGTAAGCTCATACGCTTCAAAAAGCTGTTTTATAATCGAGTCATAATCCCGCTGACTTGTATTTCTGCGTTCTTCAATTCTCATTATTTCGCCTGAAAGCTTTTCTTTTGCATCATTTATTGATTTAAGTCCCTGCTGAATATCCTTTACCATTCTGCTTTGTTCGGTATGAATATTCTGCCACCTTTTTATCTGTTCACGATATTCCGATGTATTTTCCTTAAAACTCTCAAGCTGTTCTCTTCTTTCGGAAATCTGTCTGTTTTTTTCCTCAATAAGTTTTTTCTGAATTTCAATCTCCTCATCAAGCTTATCTGAGTTACTGCCAAGCTCTGCTTCACTTTGCTTTAAATTATCAATTTCTTTAAGCTGTGCCTCACAGTCCTTTGATACCTCTGCTTCACTTATTCTGAGTCTTGAAATACTGCTTGAAAAGTCCTCTCGCTGCTGACGAAGCCTGTTTTTTATCTCCTCACTCTCAGCGGCTTTTTCCTCTGCAAGTTTAATTTTGACAGCATATTCGGTCAGCAGGTCATTTGTTTCTTTTATTATTCTTCCGGCTTTTTCAGCTTTTTCATTATTTTCGTTAATCTGCCGTTCAATTTCTGCAAGCTGATTTTCACTCTGACTGCTCAATGCTTTTACACTTGAAAGCTCAGACTGTATACGAACTATCTCCCGTTCATTTTCATTCAGCTTTTCCTTTGCACCCTCAGCATCAAGACGAAGCTTTTCTGCTTCACTTCTCAGCTTTTCTGCATCTGCTCTCAGTTTATCCCGCTGAACAGAAAGCTCCTCAACAGCTGCATCCAGCTTTTCTATCTCATTTTTTCTTGTGATAACTCCTGCCGACTTCTGCATTGAACCGCCTGTAAATGAACCTCCTGCATTTATTATCTGTCCGTCAAGAGTTACTATCCTGAACTTATAACCGTATTTTTTTGCTATAATTGCAGCTGCGTCAATATCCTCAGCTACAGCTGTTCTTCCGAGAAGTGAGAAAATAATTCCGCTGAATTTGCTGTCAGCATTTATGAGCCGACTTGCAAGATTGATAAATCCCTCCTGATTTTCAAGCCCGTTTTCTTTCAGTTCATAGCCTTTTACCGATGTCAGCGGCAGAAATGTTGCACGTCCGCCACGCTGTTCTTTTAAATATCTGATACAGCGTTTTGCTATATCATCATTTTCAACTATTATGTTCTGCATTGCACCGCCCAATGCTGCCTCAATTGCTGCGGCATACTCGGATTCAACGCTTATATTCTGTGCAACTGTTCCGTAAACTCCGCTTAATCTTCCCTGCTTTGACGCTTTCAAAATATTCTTTACACTTCCTGCAAAGCCTTCCATGTTGTTTTCAAGATCACTTAAAAGCTTTTTCTTCTGCTGTTTTTCCTTCAGCTCAAACAATACCTTTTCAAACTCTACCTTTGCATTTTCAAAGCCTTCCTGCCTTGTTTTATAAAGTCTGCCGTATCCGTTCAGCTTATTTTTCAGTTCGTCTGAAAGTCCTTTTGACTTATTCAAGCGTTCTTCAAGCTCTGATAAATTCTTTTCGTAATCTGCAAAACCGCTGTCAAGTTCATTTTTACGCATTTCAAGCATTTTTAAGTTTTGGTTTGCATCTTCAATTGACTGCTGTGCAGATTCAAGTGTAAACCTGCACTCACTTTCCTTAATGTAAAGTGCATTTATCTCATTTCCTGCTTTATCAAAGCTTTTTCCTAACTCCGCAGCCTCCGCTTCAAGCTTTTGAAACTCTGCCGTTACAATAAGAATTTCATCTGCAACAGATTTCTTTTTCAATTCAAGCTGATATAGTTTTTCTTCTGCTGCTTTAATGTCCTTTGCTATTTTCTTTTTTGTTTCAGCTTCATTATTTTTTCTTTCTTTTATGGACGCAATTGTATCATTGCTGTGCTTGATATCATTTTCATAAACAGCTATATCTGATTTTACATTTGATGCGGACTGTTCTTCCTCAAGTATTTTCTGCTGATAACGGTCGGCTTCAATTGTACTTTCCTGCATTTTCCGATAACCAAGCTGAATTTTTTCTTCTTCATGAGCAATATCGTTTTCTATATTTTCATATTCGGTTTTATTCACAAGAATTTTCTCTTCAAACTCATCAAGTCTGATTTTTATTTCATCAAGCCGATTTACCCATACGGAAATTTCAAGTCTTTTACGTTCCTCAGCAAGCTTTACAAATTTTTCTGCCTTCTGCGACTTTATTCTCAGCGGTTCAACTCTGCTTTCAAGCTCCGATATTATATCACTTAAACGCAATATATTTTCCTGTGCGGCAGAAAGCTTCTTTTCAGCCTCATGCTTTTTATATCTGATTTTGGAAATTCCTGCGGCTTCCTCAAAAATATCACGTCGTTCATTGCTCTTTGCACCGACAATTTCAGCAATTCTTCCCTGTCCGATAATAGAATATCCGTCACGTCCAAGACCTGTATCCATAAAAAGCTCATTTATATCTTTAAGCCTTACCTGCTTTCCGTTAATAAGATATTCACTTTCGCCGCTTCTGTATAACTTTCTTGTAACTCCTACTTCTTCGCCGTAATCGGGAAGAGTTTTATCTGTATTATCAATATTCAGCGTTACGGCCGCAAACCCCATTGGCTTTCTTGCAACAGTACCGGAAAAAATAACGTCCTCCATTTTATTTCCTCGGAGAGTTTTGGTTGACTGCTCTCCAAGAACCCACCTTACAGAGTCACCGATATTACTTTTTCCGCTGCCGTTTGGTCCTACAACCGCAGTAAGTCCTTTATCAAAGGTAAGACTTATTTTATCAGGAAACGATTTAAAGCCTTGAATCTCCAATGACTTTAAGTACATTCATTCACCGCCGTTCTATTAATTTAAGACTTTCCGTCTGTAATTTATCGGATATTATCCTCAACTGTGTACCGATTGAGCTGAAAAATTCTATATTGCTTCTTTTTTGACCTATTGCCATACTTAAATTTCTGTTTGGAACTGAAATTAAGGCATAACTGCAATTTTCTCCTATTAATGATTTGATTTTCTTTTTGTAAATCTCACTTTCACAAAGTTCCCGAAATGCAGGATGATAAAATCCTCCAAGCAGGTCTTTTTCCACAAATTCAGACGCATGAAGTCCTGCTTTTATTACCCTTACACCGTTTTCCTCTGATTTTTCCATAAAAAGCGAGCATAATTCAACTGCTTTGCGGAAATCAAAAGGCTCATATTCTCCGCTTTCATAAAGCTCGCCCAAACGAGTTCCTTTTAATATGACCACTGGATATATCCTCAGTGTATCGGGCTTTATTGACATAATCTTATCAAAGGTTCTGAGTTCATCATCAGGTGTGCTTTTATATAAGCCTATCATCATCTGCAAGCCAAGTTCAAACCCGAAAGCTCTTATCAGTCTGCCTGCATTTTCAACATCTTCCGCAGTATGACCTCTGTCATTTGCCAACAAAACATGATTACACATACTCTGTGCACCAAGCTCTATTGATGTAACTTTATATTTTTTCAGCAAATCCAGTATTTCACTGTTTATACAGTCGGGACGTGTTGAAATTCTTATCCCCTTAAACCCGTCATCTCCGATAAACTTCTGAACAGCTTGAAGCAATTCAAGCATATAACTGCGGTCTATAGCGGTAAAGCTGCCTCCGAAAAAAGCAATTTCAGTTTCACTGCGGCTGCTGACTTCTGAAAATGCCTTTCGGCATATTTCCCTGACCTCAAATGCTGACGGTGCTTTCTGTGTTCCGCTTATTGTCCTCTGATTACAAAAGCTGCACATATTCGGACAGCCTATATGCGGTATAAAAACAGAAATGTTACTGTGCTTCATATCCCATAAGCTCCAGAGCTTCTTTTGCTGCCATTTGTTCCGCTTCCTTTTTACTTCTTCCCTTGCCCTTGCCTATTACATTTGAATTAAGGTAAACCTCTACAACAAAGCTCTTATTATGGTCAGGTCCTTCTTCTCCTGCAAGAACATATTCAACCTTTTCTTCAGGATTTTTCTGCACAATCTCCTGTAAAATTGTTTTAAAATCACTGAATGCGGCTTCTTTCTGATGCTGAACGTCCTCAGGCATAAATCCAAGAATATATTTCGTTACAGGTTCAAAACCGCCGTCAAGAAAAATTGCAGCAATAACAGCTTCAAATGCATCTGCAAGAATTGAAGGTCTTTCTCTGCCGCCTGTAATTTCCTCACCTTTTCCAAGCATTATATAATCACCAAGGTGAATTTTCTGTGCAAAAATATGAAGTGATTTTTCACAAACCAAAGAAGCCCTCAGCTTTGTAAGCTCACCCTCTGCTATATGAGTAAAATGCTCAAAAAGATATTTTGATACTACAATTGATAATACACTGTCACCCAAAAATTCCAGTCTTTCATTGCTCACTCTTGTCCTTTTCTTCTCGTTTGCATAAGAAGAATGTGACAATGCCTGATAAAGCAGTTTTTCGTCTTTAAATTTATATCCTATTATCTCCTGAAATTTTTCAAGTTCTTTCATAACAATTAAGCTTTTTCCTTTCCTGAATTTTCGCTGATTGATAATGATATTTCATCAATTACCTTTTCATCTATGCACTTTTTAGCCTGACGTATTGCATTATAAAATGCATTTGCATTTGAACTTCCGTGTGCCTTTATAACAGGCTTGCATGAACCCATCATCAAACTTCCGCCAACTTCACTGTAATCCATCTGCTTTTTAAAAGCCTTGATTTTTCTAAGTACAAGAAGTGCTGAAATCTTTCCGTTAATCCCCGATAAAATTCCTTTAAGCTTTCTTGAAAAAAATTTCCCCATTCCCTCATACAGCTTGAGAAGTACATTTCCCGTATACCCGTCAGTAACAACAACCTGATAATCACCGTTCGGTATATCCCTTGCCTCTACGTTGCCGCAGAAATTCAAGCTTGACTCCTTTAAAAGCTTATATGTTTCTATCTCTAAATCCCGTCCTTTTGTTTCTTCTGCTCCAATATTGACAAGTGCAACCCTTGGATTCTTTATTCCCATTACCTTTTCCATATATGCACTTCCCATTATCGCAAACTGCAACAGCATTTCAGGTCGGCAGTCAGTGTTTGCACCTGCATCCATAAGTATAAAGCTGCCCTTATCTGCAGGTATTATCGGTGCTAATGCAACTCTCTTTATTCCTTTGATTCTCTTTACTGTCATTGTTGCTCCGACAACCAAAGCTCCTGTACTTCCTGCCGAAACAAATGCATCACCGCCGCCGTCATGCAGAAGTTTCAGACCTACTCCCATTGAAGTGTTTTTTCCTGACTTTATTATTTGCACAGGTTCTTCATGTATATCAAAAACCTCGTCGGTATGGATAATTGAAATACCGTCAAGACTGACATCAAGCTCTTTTGCACAGGACTCTATTTTTTCTCTGCTGCCTGTAAGGACAATTTCAACTCCAAGCTCCTTTACAGCTCTTGCACAGCCCTTTATTACCTCATGAGGAGCATTATCTCCGCCAAATGCATCAACAATTATTTTCATATCCAACCCTCGCTAATTCGTCCTTTAATGCATTTATTGCTCTGTCTGCATATGCTTTATATTTTTCTTTTTTATCCTTTATGCGAACGTCCAAATCAGGCAGTATTCCCATATTTGCTCCCATAGGCTGAAAATTACTTTCATTATAGGAATCGCTTATATATGCAGACAAAGCTCCTGTCATAGTGTTGACAGGCAGAATTATCTGTTCCTGTCCGTTAAGTTTTCTTGCAAGGCTCAATCCTGCAATAATTCCGCTTGATGCTGACTCCATATAGCCCTCAACACCCGTCATTTGTCCTGCAAAATAAGTATTTTCACGTTCTCTCATTTCAAAATGACTGTTTAACAATCTCGGACTGTTAATAAAAGTATTTCGGTGCATCACGCCGTATCTGACAAATTCTGCATCTTGAAGTCCTGTTATTTTGGAAAATACTCTTTTTTGCTCTGAAAATTTCAAATTTGTCTGAAATCCGACAAGATTATAAAGCGTACCGTCTTTATTTTCTTTTCTTAGCTGAACAACTGCATACGGACGTTTTCCTGTTCTCGGATCAGTAAGACCAACAGGCTTTAATGGGCCAAATCTCATTGTATCCTCTCCACGCTTTGCCAGCACTTCTATAGGCATACAGCCCTCATAAACTCTGAAATATTCTTTATCAACATCTTTTAGCTCAGCACTTTCAGCTGTAATCAAAGCATTGTAAAATTCCGTATACTCCTCTTTATTCATTGGACAGTTTATATAATCTGCATCTCCTCTGTCATACCTTGATGCAAAAAACACAAGGTTTCTGTCAAGACTTTCACTTGTTACTATCGGAGCAGCAGCGTCAAAAAAGCTAAGACTGTTTCCGCAGATTTTTTTTATGCTTTCTGCAAGTCCGTCAGACGTAAGAGGCCCTGTTGCAATTATTACATTGCCGTCAGGAATTTCTGTAAGCTCCTTTTCTATAACCTTAATCAATGAATGTGACCTGATTTTTTCAGTTACAGCATCAGAAAACGCTTTACGGTCAACAGCCAATGCTCCTCCTGCTTCAACCGAATTTGCTTTTGCACATGGAACAGTCAGCGAACCAAGCAATTCCATTTCTGCTTTAAGCAGTCCTGCAGCAGACTCAATTCTTGCCGCTTTAAGAGAATTGGAGCATACAAGCTCTGCAAAGCCGCTGTAATGATGAGCAGGAGTATATTTTTCAGGCTTCATCTCGTAAAGCTCAACCTCAATCCCTGCATTTGCAAGCTGCCATGCTGCTTCACATCCTGCAAGACCCGCTCCGATTACCTTTGCTTTCTTTGTCATTATTTAAGCTCCTTTTCAAATCCGCAGCCCGGCTTTTCACATATAAGTTTTCCTGATTTGCCGCCCTTTTGAAAGAGTGTGTTTCCGCATACAGGACATTTCTCCTCTACAGGCAGATTCCATGTCATAAAGTTGCAGTCAGGATACCCCTCACAGCCATAAAAGCTCCTGCCCTTCTTTGACTTTTTCTGTATAACTTTTTTTCCGCATACAGGGCAATTACCTTTTGTTTCCTGTACAATTTTCTTCGTATTTTTACATTCGGGAAATCCCGGACATGCAAGAAACTTACCATATCTGCTGAACTTAATTACCATATGTCTGCCGCAGTTTTCACAGATAACATCTGTTTCTTCATCAGGAACTTTAACTCTTTTTCCCTCCATTGCTTCTTCTGCTTTACTTAATGTTGCAGAAAAATCCTCATAGAAATCATGGAGTGCGGCTACCCAGTCCTTGTGACCCTGTTCAACTTCATCAAGGTCACTTTCCATTTGTGCTGTAAATTTAGCATCAACGATTTTCTTGAAATGTTCCCTCATAAGCTCTGTTGTAACTTCACCAAGGCTTGTCGGTTTAAGCTGTTTTCCCTCATGTTCAACATAAAGTCTGGAAATAATTGTAGTAATGGTCGGAGCATAAGTACTTGGTCTGCCTATTCCGTTTTCTTCGAGTGCCTTGATAAGTGATGCTTCCGTATAACGTGCAGGCGGCTGGGTAAAGTGCTGATTGCCGTCAATACTTTTAAGCTTAACCTTATCCTCAGCATTAAGCGGCGGCAGTACCTTTTTATTTTCTTCCTCTGAATCTGTTGATTCAACGTAAAGCACAGTAAAGCCATCAAATTTAACTGAATATCCTGAAGCTCTGAAAATGCAGTTATCAGCATCAATATCAACCGAAACAGTATCAAGAAGTGCATTTGCCATCTGGCTTGCAATAAAGCGTTCCCATATCAGCTTATAGAGCTTATACTGGTCATTTGACAAACTTGACTTTACTCTCTCAGGTGTCATATCAGGCATTGATGGTCTGATTGCTTCATGGGCGTCCTGAGCATTTTTCTTTGATTTAAAATAACGTGGTTCAGGCGGAAGATAGTCTTTTCCGTAAACCATTTCAATATACTTTGCAGCCGCATTTCTTGCTTCATCTGATATTCTCAGGCTGTCGGTTCTCATATAAGTAATCAGACCGACTGCTCCCATTCCTTCAATATCTACACCCTCATAAAGCTCCTGTGCAGCTTTCATGGTGCGTTTTGCTGAAAATCCCATTCGGCGTGACGCTTCCTGCTGCATTGTTGAGGTTATAAAGGGAGGTGACGGCTGTTTCTTTGTCACACGTTTTTTCACTGATTTGACTGTATATTCAGCACCTTTAAGACGGTCAAGAAGTCCGTTTGCCTGAACCTCATCTGCAATTTCAATTTTCTTTCCGTCAACTGAAACAAGTGACGCATTAAATACTTTCCTTGATGACGGTGCGGTAAATTTTGCGTCTATTGACCAATATTCCTTTGGCACAAATTTTCTTATCTCATTTTCCCTGTCCACAACAAGACTTACCGCTACAGACTGAACTCTGCCTGCGGAAAGTCCTCTTTTTACCTTTTTCCAGAGGAACGGACTGAGCTTATAGCCGACAAGTCTGTCGAGAATACGTCTTGCCTGCTGTGCATTAACCAAGTCTATATCAATTTTATGCGGATTGCTCATTCCTGATTTAACGCCGCTTTTCGTAATTTCATTAAATGCAACACGATTATTGTCATTTAAGTCAAGATTCAGCATTTGTGCAATGTGCCATGATATAGCTTCTCCCTCACGGTCGGGGTCGGTTGCGAGATATACTTTATCGCACTTTTTTGCATGCTTTTTTAAATCCTTGATAACATCCTCTTTACCTTTCATGTCCATGTATTGAGGTTCAAAATTATTTTCTGTATCAACACCAAGCTTTGATTTTGGCAAATCCCTGACATGTCCCATTGAAGCAATTACTTCATAGCCGCTGCCAAGATATTTCTGTATTGTTTTTGCCTTTGCCGGTGACTCTACTATAACTAAATCAGACATCTGTATCTCCAATCTGCCGCATGTGCCTCGCACAACTTTATTTTTATTTCTCTATTTCAAAATCTCAAAAATTTCATTGCGGCGTAATGAAATTTCAGACAATGCCGCACAAATACTGTGCCTTTACTTAATTTTATATATATTGCCCGCTTTGGCTTCAATAAAACCGTCAATCTCAAGTTCGGTCAAATTCATCATAAGCTCGCCTGCGTCCATACTAAGCTTATCAGCAATTATGTCTGCATGAAGCTCTCCGTCTTTAAGCAGAATTACAATTTTTCTGCATTCATCAGAAAGTGATTTCATATCCTCTTCAGATATAACGTTTAAAGAGTTCCCTTCGGAATTATTCAGCGTCTTTGCTACAAACGGATTTTCCCTTGCGGATAATGCCGGCAGTTCGGACGGTTCTTCACCATTTATCGCATAATCTTCAGTATGCTCAGATAAATCCAGTCTGCTTATATCAAACTGCCGATAATAAGCACGAATATCCTCATATCCGTAAACTGCTGATGCACCGTCACGAAGAAATTTTATATTCCCTGCAAATCTGCTGTCATATATATCATTAGGCGGCAGAAAGAAAACTTCTCGTCCATTCTGGAGTGCAAGCTCAGCAGTAATGAGCGAACCGCTTTTTTCACCGGCTTCAATCACCACAACTCCTGACGCAATTCCTGCAAGTATTCTGTTTCTTTTCGGAAAGTTCTGCGGATAAGGAGATGTTCCGGGAGGATACTCAGTAATAAACACGCCTGATTTCCTCAAACGCTCTCTATATGAAAAATTGTCCTTAGGATAGTTTACATCTATTCCACAGCCAAGCACAGCAACAGTAGGACGTCCTGCTTTTATTGCTGCATTGTGTGCCGTTATATCAATTCCAACTGCAAATCCGCTTGCAATAGTATTTCCTGAAACAGCCAAATCATGACAAAGTCTTTCAGCCGTAATAATGCTTTTTTCAGATGCACTTCTTGCTCCCACTACACTTAATATACGTCCATGCTCAAAAATACCTGAATCACCGTCATAATAAAGTATGGCAGGAGGATTATATATATGCCTTAAAAGAGGCGGATACTGCAAGCTTGAATAGCTTATGACACCATATTTATTTTCTTTGCACCAATTTATCAGTTCTTCACAGCGTTCAAGATTTACATTTTTGATATTTGCGGTTTCTTTATCGGATAAATGAAATCTGTTTGTTTCTGAAACAAGCTCAATGTAAGCTTGTGCAGGGTCATCATAAAACCTCATTACTTCCCAGATGCGTTCATTCCCGATTCCAAATATCATTGTGAGCCACAGCCAGTATTTTTCTCTGGACATCTTAAAATTCTCCTGTCTGCCTTAAAATGCTATTTTTTTAATTCCCACATTATTATTCCTGCCGCCATTGCTGCATTAAGAGAATTTATATTACCGTTCATTGGAATAGTTATTCTGTAATTGCAGCGAGCTGATACTTCTTCAGGAAGTCCGTTTCCTTCATTGCCTATAAAAACGGCGCTTCCTTTTGAAAAATCACAATTATTTATCTTTTCAGCATCTTTATCTATAACGGAAGCATATGATAATATATTATATTTATCTAAAATATTAAAAAGTTTTTCCTTGTCATTTTCAACCCAAATTTTCATTCTGAAAACAGAACCCATTGTTGAACGTATTACTTTCGGGCTGTAAAGGTCACAGCAGCCGCACATAATAATACCGTCTATCCCCAAAGCGTCAGCAGTTCTTATTATCATTCCTGCATTTCCGGGATCCTGTAATTCATTCAGAACAATATATTTTCCATTTTCGTTCAGTACAATTTCTTTCTGATGAGGTATTTCACAAATAGCGAATATACCTTGAGTTTTTTCGGTTTGAGCAATTTTATTCCCAAGCTCATTTGAAATAACAATTAATTTTGCATCCTTCAAATCAACCTGTGATAATTCATCACTGAATTTTGACATTGCCTGAACTGTAACGAGAATATGCCGTATATGGCTTTCTTCCTTTAAAGCATCCTGAACAATACGAAGTCCCTCTAACACAAAAAGTCCGTACAAAATCCTTTCCTTTTTCATTGAAGCAAGCTTCTGATATAACTTTACTACAGGATTATCTTTGGATTTTATTACATCATACCCGTACAAACCGAATTCCTCCATTATATGAAAATAACTTCTAAGGCAATACTGCACAAAGTCTTTTGACACACTTTGTACGGTGTTGCCCTAAATAAATATGCAGTATCTACAACAAAACACGCTCTTTTGATAAGGAGCGTGTTTTTTTAATTGATTAAAGAGCTGCTTTTGCCTTTTCAACGATAGCTGTAAAACCTGCAGCATCATTGATAGCAATTTCTGAAAGCATCTTTCTGTTAAGAGTGATTCCTGCCTTTTTGCAGCCATTCATAAATGTTGAATAGTTCATGCCGTTCATCTTAGCAGCAGCAGAAATTCTTGTTATCCAAAGCTGTCTGAAATTTCTCTTCTTCTGCTTTCTTCCGATGTAAGCATAATTGCCTGACTTCATAACAGCCTGTTTAGCCATTTTAAAGTGCTTGCTCTTAGAACCGAAGTAACCCTTCGCAAGCTTAAGTGTTTTATTTCTTCTCTTACGAGTCATCATTGCACCTTTAATACGTGCCATAGTCTTATACCTCCAAAAATAAAATTACGGGAAAGCCAAAATTACATGTAAGGAACGAGCTTCTTGATAGTTGGTGCATTTGTAACATCACAAACGCCTGCGTTACGAGCAATTCTCTTACGCTTTGTATCCTTCTGAGTAAGTCTGTGTCTTTTGTTAGTATGCTGATACTTTACCTTACCGCTTCCTGTAACCTTAAAGCGCTTCTTAGCACCTGAATGAGTTTTAACCTTAACCTTTGCCATTGTATTATTCCTCCTTATTTGAACAGGTTAGTTCTTACTTAGAAACCTTTGGAGAAACGAACATAACTATGCTACGTCCCTCCATCTTAGCGGGCTTTTCTACAGAGCCAACAGATGAAACCGCCTCTTTGAAACGCTCAAGCAGTTCCTCGCCCAGCTGAGGGTGAGCAATAGCACGTTTACGGAATCTAACGGAAACCTTCAGCTTGTCACCTGACTGTAAGAATTTCACAGCCTGATTGACTTTAGTTTCAAAATCGTGGGTATCAATCGTTGAAAACATTCTGATTTCCTTTATTGACACAACCTTTTGATTTTTCCTTGCTTCCTTTTCACGTTTTGCCTGCTCAAAGCAGTACTTTCCATAATCCATAATTCGACATACAGGCGGAGTTGCCTGAGGAGCGATTTTAACCAAATCAAGATCCTTATCGAATGCAATTTTCTGAGCCTCCTTGGCTGAAATAACGCCAAGCTTTGTTCCGTCAGCGTCGATTACGAGAATCTCCTTATCTCTTATCTCTTCGTTGATCTGCAGTTCCTGTTTGCTAATAGTCAGCACCTCCAATATGAAATAAAACAAATGTGAGTGCAGAACGCAAATCCCACACTCACACAATAAAGTCATAATAATCTTATGAAATATTGACCGTTTCAACAGCAAGCTAAACGGTGAGAACAGGAGTGTTCTGCTTTGTTTACTAAAAAATTATACAACATTTTGATGTACTTGTCAAGAGCTGAAAAATATTTTTAATATTTTTACTCAAACATTCCCTTAACCTTATCCCAAATCATAAACCGAACCTTATATTTCTTAGGGTTTTCCATTATATCCTGCTGACATTCCGTAAAGCACTCTTTTTCCTTTTCTTCATCATCTTCAACAGCCTCAGCAGCAGGAATACAAAGCGGCGGATACATTACACACCACCAATTATGTCCCTCCGCCTCACCTATAGTTATCCTCAAAGCCTTATAAACTCCTGCGGGCATTGTTATGTCACCATATACACGCTCCGTAAAATACATATCGGTGATTTCAGCTTTTACTTCATAGTCAAAGCCTGACTCATATACCGTTTTTTGTGCAAGCTTCCGAGCTTCAGGAAGTCCGTTTTCAGCACTTTCCACAGCGGCATTTAAAGAATCAGAACAACCGAAAAGCTCCTCTGAATTTTCCAACAGAACATCTCTTACATGCAGTTTTAACTTCTGATCTTCATAACTGTCTGAATTTGCAAGAATGTGAATTCTTAAAACACTTTCACGCAATTCATCAAGCCTGCATCCTGTATAACATAAATTAGATAAAAAAATTGTTAAAATCATGCCCAAAGAACAAACTGTCCAAGTTAATTTCATTTCTGTCACCTCAATAAATAATAATGCTTCAATCAATAATCCATAAGCTGATTGTCACATCAATATCTTTGACAGAAATAAAAAACTTAATCACATTCAATTCAGAAAATTAGAACAGTAATTAATTAAAGCTGATGTTTCTGTTTGTTCCGATTATTCCAAAATAGCTCTCACCAATATTAAGCTTCAATTCCGCACCATTTTCATCATACAGGTTTATCGGAGCATATTCGGACTCCTTTTTCCACTTTATCTGTTCAATTTTTCCTTTTGACGCATAGTATCCAACGCCCTCACCTATAAGCTCTACATTCATAAGGTAGCCGTCCGCACCTGTATAAACAGAAGTCTGAAGTGCAAAAACATTATCAAAATTAAGCTGTTCCCCTGTTACACCGTCCATATGGGGACTTCCTGAATGCTGTTTAAAATATGAACCGCTTTCTGCGTTATAATCAAATGTGCTGAAATATTGATCCGAAAAATTCAATGTAAGCGTACTGCAGTCCAGACCGTTAATTACAGCTTCTTCGCCATTTCCTGCAAAGTCCAGTCCGCCGCCTATATACTCACTGTTTACATCTGTTCGGAAGCCGTGTGACGCTATATGCTCAGGAAGCTCCGCACCGCACAGATAACCTGTATGTTCAGATGCATATGAACCAACTCTGCTTTCATCACGATAAAAAAGTCCTGATTCAGAGCTGCCGTCCAAATGGTCTATGCCTGTACGATTTAATGTTTCAAGTGCTATTGTCTGGTCACTGCCCCAGTGACAGTAAATTGCATCCAGTCCCAAAGCAATCTGGGGATAATAATATCTGCAGCTTCTTACAGAGCAAACGTTCGGAACATTTGTGTAATCAGCATATACAGCCATCAGACGTGTAATTCCGCCCTCAACAGGAACTTCATAAATTATATCCGCTTCACTTATGCCATACTGAGGAAGTGCAGCCTTAATATTGTTGACCATTACAGCAACAGGTCTTTTTCCATTTGCAGAAGGGTTATATCCGCTTTCACCTGTAAGCGGATTGATTCCTGTTTCTTCTACCTTTGGCGGTTCAGTGGCTGTTTCAGTCGTTTCTTCAACTATTTCCGAATTCGGAACAGCTTTGCTTACTTCTTTCGTTTTGTTTTTTTTGTTGCATGAAACTGCACTTGTCAGCATTAAAGCTGCAAGAACAGCACAACCAATTCTGTTTATCATAGATTTACCCTTCTTATTTTATCATTTTATTGCAGGTTTACAGATTAAGATATGCACTTACAAGATATAACGAACCGCAAACAACTGCAACTCCATTATTTTCTTTTGCAAGCTGTTTAACCTTTTCAATTCCTTTTTTATAATCAGAAATATCCGACTTGATATATCCCTTCACAGCATTCTGTAATAACTCTGCTTTAATACTTGTTTTTGAAAATCCGTCTACACAGCATACATACCCTGAAACCTCAGCAATTTTTCCGGCAGAATGAACATAGTCCTTGCCGTCTACCATTCCCAGAGCAGTATATATTTTATTTTTCTCTATTTTTCTCAGAACACAGGCTAAAGCCTCTGCTCCCGAAACATTGTGCCCGCCGTCAAGAATAACAGGAGGATTTCCGCTGAAATACTGTATTCTCCCCTGAATTCCCGTATATTTTAAAGCATCAGAAATATTCTCATGGGAAATATTAAATCCCTTTGATTTCAAAATTCCGCATGCTTCTATTGCAGTTACTGCATTATAAATCTGATGTATTCCGCCCATAAAGGTAGTATAGCCTGAATTTTTATAGAAAAACTCATTGCCCAATACATCACTTTTTATAATCCTGATATCATTTATATTTATTTCTGTCAGAACAGCATTCATCTCATCTGCTTTTTTTCTTACAACGTCTTTACAAACTTCTTCATTATCGACAGAAATAACAGCATTGCTTTTTGATTTGATAATTCCTGCTTTCTGTTCGGCAATTTCTTCCAGAGTTTCACCAAGAATTGCCGTATGGTCATAAGATACAGACGTAATAACTGACAGCAGCGGCGGAGCAATTATATTTGTTGAATCAACCAAACCGCCTATTCCTGTTTCCAAAACAACAACATCGCATTTTTGCCTCAGAAAATATATAAATGCAATTGACATGGTTATTTCAAACTGTGAAAATTCCCTGCTTTCCACTCTTTCAGCCACAAATCCGCAAATTTCCGCAATAGACTTTTCATCAATTTCAGATGAATTTACCCTTATTCTGTCGGCATAATGCGTAACATACGGAGATGTAAATTTTCCTGCTGTATACCCTGCATTCTGAAGTGCATTTGCTATATATTCCAGGGTTGAGCCTTTTCCGTTCGTTCCTGCTATATGAACAAATTTCAGCTTATTCTGAGGATTATCCAGTTTATCAAGAAGTTTTTTTATTCTTGATAAGTCGTTAACCTTTTTTCCCAGCCTTGAAAATGAATTGATAAAATTTTGTGCTTCTTCGTAATTCATAATAAAATCTGCACACCTTTAATAATTATCAGGACTGCGTCACTCTGACTGAACTGCAATTTTTTTAGCGGCACTGCCTGAATTTCCTGAACAGGTAATTTTTTGTCGTTTTTTAGTATATCACACTTTTTTTATAATTTCAACCCCCAATTTATGATATACTTTTATGCATAGCATTGACTTTTTATGAGTAATAGTGTAAAATAACTGCATATCATAAAAGCTGTGATGAGGAGGAGTATGCAGACTCTTTTCAGCTTAATGCAGCATTTTGTAAATTGCAAACGTTACAATGCTGTTTCCAGAGAGATGACGGTCGGTGAAAGTCATTGCTGAAATTCTGCGGAAGGTAGCCTCTGAGCTTTGAGGGTGAACAATCATCAGCTCTTTTGTCTGTTTAAAGTAATCCTCAACGTAATCCCAACGTTACATGGGAAGCGGTTTTTTCAGACCGCACAGAGTGCAGAGCGATGCTCTGAATTCAGGTGGTAACACGGACTTTTGTCCGCCCTGAACCTTATTAACGGGTTCAGGGCGTTTTTATTGCTTCTGAACCAAATCATAAATATTTTTAAGGAGAGATTCTAATGGCAAAAGAACTTGCAAAGTCTTACAGTCCAAAAGATTTTGAAGACAGAATTTACAAGGCTTGGAATGACAACGGCTGTTTTCATGCTGAAGTTGATTCAAAGAAAAAACCGTATACTATTGTAATTCCGCCTCCGAACATAACAGGTCAGCTCCATATGGGACATGCTCTTGATGAAACATTGCAGGATATTCTTATCCGCTGGAAGAGAATGTCAGGATATTCAGCTCTCTGGCTTCCGGGTACTGACCATGCATCAATTGCAACTGAGGCTAAAATTGTTGAAGCCATGAAAAAAGACGGCGTTACAAAAGACGACATCGGACGTGAAGGCTTTATGGAACGTGCATGGGCTTGGAAAAAGCAGTACGGCGGACGTATCGTTGAACAGCTTAAAAAGCTCGGCTCTTCATGCGACTGGTCCAGAGAACGCTTTACAATGGACGAAGGCTGCAATAAAGCCGTAAAGGAAGTATTTGTCAAGTATTACGAAAAAGGTCTTATTTACAGAGGCGAAAGAATTATTAACTGGTGTCCTCACTGCCTTACTTCAATTTCGGACGCCGAGGTTGAATATGAAGACCAGGCAGGTCATTTCTGGCATCTTCGCTACAAAATCAAGGATACAGACCAATATCTTGAACTTGCAACAACACGTCCTGAAACACTGCTTGGCGACACCGCTGTTGCAGTAAATCCGAATGATGAACGCTATAAGGATTTGGTCGGCAAAACAGTTATTCTTCCTATCGTTCACAGAGAAATACCTATTGTTGCAGATGATTATGTTGAAATGGACTTTGGTACAGGCGTTGTAAAGATTACTCCTGCCCATGACCCTAACGACTTTGAAGTAGGACTTCGTCATAACCTTGAAGTTATCAATGTCATGACTGATGACGCTAAAATCACAGATGATTATCCTAAATATGCCGGAATGGACAGATATGAAGCACGAAAGGCTATTGTTGATGACCTTGAAGCTGAAGGAGCATTGGTTAAAATCGAAGATTACAGCCATAATGTAGGAACCTGCTATCGCTGCGGAACTACTGTTGAACCAAGAGTTTCAAAGCAGTGGTTTGTAAAAATGGCTCCGCTTGCACAGCCTGCCATTGACGCTGTTAAGAACAGGAAAACAAAGTTTGTTCCTGAGCGTTTTGACAAGATTTATTTCCATTGGCTTGAAAATATCAAAGACTGGTGTATCTCCCGTCAGCTTTGGTGGGGACACCGAATCCCTGCATTTTATTGTGATGAATGCGGTGAAATGGCTGTTACAAAGGAAAACAGTGCAAAATGTCCTAAATGCGGAAAGGAAATGAGGCAGGACCCTGATACCTTGGATACATGGTTCAGCTCTGCATTATGGCCGTTTTCAACACTCGGCTGGCCTGACCAAACTGATGATTTAAAATATTTCTACCCTACTAATACACTCGTTACAGGCTATGACATCATTTTCTTCTGGGTTGTAAGAATGATGTTCAGCGGACTTGAAAATATGGGTGATGTTCCTTTCGATACAGTTCTCATACATGGTCTTGTCCGTGATTCTCAGGGACGCAAAATGTCCAAATCTCTCGGAAACGGTATTGACCCTCTTGAAGTTATTGACGAATACGGTGCTGACGCATTGAGATTTATGCTTGCAACAGGTAATTCTCCCGGAAATGATATGCGTTATATGGATGATAAAGTTAAGGCTGCAAGAAACTTTGCAAACAAGCTTTGGAATGCATCCCGATTCATCATGATGAATCTCCCTGATGATTTTGAGTTTAAGGGTCTTCCTGAAAACCTTAATCTTGAGGACAAGTGGCTTATAAACAAGTTCAATAAGCTGGCTAAAGAAGTAAATGACAATCTCTCCGGATTTGAGCTTGGTATAGCTTCCACCAAAATATACGACTTTATCTGGGATATTTACTGTGACTGGTACATTGAGCTTACAAAGCCGAGAATTCAGACAGGCGGCGAAACCAAGGCAACAGCTCAGGCTGTTCTGGTCTGGGCAATGCAGGGAATGCTGAAGCTTCTCCACCCATTTATGCCGTTCATCACCGAGGAAATCTGGCAGGTTCTTACAAATGGTGCAAGCATGATTATGCTTGAGGATTATCCTGTATTTGATGAATCACTCTCATTTGAAAATGAGGAAAAAAGCTTTGAAAAAATTATTGCTGCTGTTAAAGCTGTAAGAAATACACGAACAGATATGAATGTCCCTCCGTCAGTTAAGGCTAAGCTGTTTATTGAAACTGCTGACGCAGAATTATTTAATTCATGCTCTGTTTTCTTTGAAAAGCTGGCTTCCGCTTCATCTGTTGAAATCGGAGATAAATTTGATATTCCTGATTCAGCTAATGCGGTTACGGATTCTGCAAGAATCTTCATTCCTATGAATGAGCTTGTTGACAAGGAAAAGGAACTTGCACGCCTTGACAAGGAACGTGCCAAGGTTCAAAAGGATATAGACTTCCTCAGCGGCAAACTCAGTAAGCAGGGATTCATTGCTAAAGCTCCTGAAAAACTTATTGAAGCTGAAAAAGCTAAGCTTGCAAAAGCAGAAGAAAAAATGGCAAAAATCATGCAGTCCATTGAAAAATATAAATAATGAAAAAAATGGGAACAGCAATGTTCCCATTTTTATATGTCACTATTTCAGCAATATGCTTTCAGGCACTTCATCTGCCATTCGCTTATATGCCGACAAGCTTGGATGCAGATGATCTCCGCTGTCATAACCATTAGCAAATGCCTGCGGACGCAATGGGTCGCAAACAGCAAGGTCAAAGTCAATACAGCCGTCAATTTCATCTGTTGTGCGTATCCATTCATTCACTTCATATCGAAGCATTTCACGAAAATACGCATAAGTACGCCAACCCTCAATTGGCAACAATGTGCCTATATATACTTTAAGTCCTTTTTCACGAGATACTTTTATATATTCCCTGAATCCCTCAATCATTTCTTCTGCACTCGGGAGGTCAGTCCATGGACGAAATTTATTTACTTCAACTCCTACAGGATGTATAATATCGTTGATTCCATGCTGGATAATTACAGTATCGGCACCCGAAACATCTGTTTCTCTGGGAAATCTTACCGAACCCTTCAAGCCGTATGAATCATATGTAATATTGTCATATTGTCTTAAAATACGGGTTCCGCTTGCAGCCTTGCGAATTACTGCGGTTCTGCCATTGCCTGTTTCAAGTGTACGCTGAATAAGATAATCAGGCCATGCCTGTGCGGTAATTGAATCTCCAAAGCAAATTACTGTACGATTTTCCTGTGATGTAAGAACTTCAACATCACTCAAAAAATATATTGTGTTCGTTTTCTTTGAGGTATTAATATCAAGAGCTTCACTGCTCATCTGATTGCCAACTGCAAAATATCCCTTTGAAAGCGGCCCTGTAATCACTACACCTGAACGCATTTCTGTAAAATCAGCAAAATATATACTTACGGCAATAAATTCGTCCTTTTTCACGCTGAATTTAATTGAATCGCTCTTTATGCGTTCACCTGCCTGAATTTCTACAGATTGTTTACCGCTGAAAGTAACAGCAGAAATAGTTTCTGTATCAATTTTATCTGTTCCGTCAGACCTTGCAATTTCAACGCAAGTAATTGTTACAGGTTCAGTTCCGCAAAAGTTATCTAATGTTATACGGATTTCATCAGCATCAAGCATCATCTTAATCGGATAACGCAAAGTGAGATTTTTAGCATAATTTTCAGGACGGCGTTCTGCTATTGAAATTGCATTTCCCCATGCTGTTACCCATTTGCAGTTATTGTCATTCATTTTGTTCATACTCCCATTTTATAGATTGTCTTAAGGCAATACCGCACAAAGCTTGTGCGGCAGAAACGCAGATATATTTTCCGTCAGATTGCATAGAATTTTTGAAAGCATACTGTCGTATGGTGAAAAAATTATGTGTAAGATGACGGAAAATTTGCAAGTTTATGACGTGCAAAGTCTTTTGACGTGCTTTGTGCGGTGTTGCCTTAATTATACCATATTTATAAAAATTTGTATAGTTTTCAATAAATAATATCGCACAAAACCTTTTGACGTACTTTGTGCGGTATTGCTTTAATTGTAAATTTACCATTAATAATACAAAATATACTTGAATTACGCCCGTAAATCTTTATAATAATACTTATGACAACACTGCACAACTTTTGTATGGTATTGCCTTTTACAAAAACAAATAGTAAGGAGCTTTGAAATGAACATACTAATTACAGCCGGAGGAACAACTGAAACTATAGACGGTGTACGCAGTATAACAAATACAGGAACAGGCAGGCTTGGAAGTCTTATTGCAGATGAATTTGAAAAAAGTCCAATGATTAATAATATATACTATATTTGTGCCGAAAATTCATTTAAACCTGCTGCAAAAAAAGCAAAAATAATAACCATAGAAAGCGTAGCCGACCTTGAAACTGCTGTTATAAATTTGTTTCAAAATGAAAAGATAGATGCTGTAATACACAGCATGGCAGTAAGTGATTATCGTGTTAAGTCAGTGGCTGATATTTCAAGCGTATCAAGGTCACTCAATAAAGCAGACTGTATAAATGATTTCTCAATTGAACAAGCTTTTGATGAAAATAATCTTATTAAGCAAAACAAAAAAATATCATCAAGCATAGAGTCACCTATAATTTTGCTGGAAAAAACGCCTAAAATTCTGCCAATGTTTAAAAAGCTTTCTCCCGAAACAATATTGGTCGGATTTAAACTTCTTAATAACGTAGACTTAAACACTTTATTCAACGTAGCTGAAGCTCTTATGAATAATAATAACTGCGATTTTGTTCTTGCAAATGATGCAGTCAATATAAAATCAGACATTCATAAAGGATTTTTATTGCATAAGGACGGAAGAAAATCAGAGTTTTCAACAAAGCAGGAAATAGCAAAAGGAATTGTATCTGCTGTTATGGAAAGGATAGATAATATATGAAGAATATTGCTCTTGGTATTACAGGAAGTATTGCAGCTTACAAAGCTGCCGACATTGCTAATAAAATTACAAAGCTGGGATATAGTGTTACCGCAATTATGACAAAGTCAGCAATTGAATTTATAACTCCTCTGACAATTCAAACATTAACAAAAAATAAAGTCTACACCGACTTATTTGATGAGGATAACCCATCTGAAGTAAATCATATTGCAGTTGCTCATAAAGCAGATTTATTTTTAATTGCTCCTGCAACCGCAAACTTTATTGCAAAAGCATCTCATGGGTTTGCAGATGATATGCTTACTTCTTCTTTGCTTGCTTTCAAGGACAAGCCTATAATAGTTTGTCCTGCTATGAATACTGCAATGTATGAAAATGCTGTAACTCAGGAAAACATTGCAAGACTGAAAAATCTCGGATACCATTTTGTTGAACCAAGAAATGCACTTCTTGCCTGCGGAGATACAGGAAAGGGTGCTTTAGCAGATATTAATGACATAGTTAATAAAGTTGAGGAATTACTAAACTAATCAAAAGCCGCCAGCTCAAATTAATGAACTGACGGCTTTTTTATAAATCATACCACATAAAAGTTGTATTATGCTATAGGAAGAGCATCTATGCTTTTTATAACGTACTTCTGAACTGCAACTGCATCTTGTGCATTTACACCGTTTCCTGCTGCATGTACATCAGCATTTTTAAGTCCTTGTTCAGAAAGAGCATACTTCTTGCTGTTTATAAGATAGCACTTAATTAACACGGCATCTGAAATATCAACTGACTCATCACAGTTTGCATCACCATATATAACCTTAGATTCCGAAGTTGAAGGTTCAGTCTGAGATGTTGTTGTAGGGTTGGTCGGCTTGTCAGGTGATGAAGAATTAGTATACAGATCCTTTGGAAGCTCATCAAGAGTAATTACATAATCGCTCTTGTAAATTTCCGTTAATGTTTCAGGATTATTGTAATTTGTGTCCATAAGATGTTCGCCGTACCATGGACAGAAATACAGCCAGCCTGCTTTTTCTGTAATAAGATTGTCAAGATTAGGAATTGTATCATTTTCAGCCATAGCAATCATTTTTCCGTCACTGCCATACATATTAAACAATGAGTAGAAAATTCCTGAAATAGCACTCTCATTCGGAGCAACAGCTCCTGTATTCCAGTTCTTTGCATTATACTTATCATATCCTATAATATCAACATATTCTGTACCCGGATACCATGCGTATGATGTACTGTATGTATAACTGTTAAATTCCCAGATAAGATTATGAAGTCCGTATTCTTCTGTTAAAAGCTGGTACAGATATTTGTATAAATCCTTGTATACCTCTGCACCCTCCTTTGACCACCAGAACCAAGCTCCTTCACCATTTTCTCCGCCATTGCCCTCTGCTTCATGGAATGGTCTGAAAATAAGAGGAACATTTGCGTCCTGCAATTTAAGAAGTTCCTTTGCAAGATTATCTACAGCAAGAAGAAAATAATCATGCTCAACAGTACCTTCTTTCAAAACGTTTGCAGTAACAAAATCAGTATTCTGTGTATATGTTGTTTTATCCCAGCTGAGAGATGAACCCAATGTATAATCGTCCATCTTTGTAGGTACATTTACATGCCAGCTTGCAGTTGCAATACCGCCCTTATCATTTACCCAATTTATAATTCTATTTGTTGCACCATCGTCCCATGCATAAAGAGGACAGGTATCTCCAAAGTCAAAACCTTTGATTGCAGGATACTTACCAGAGAGATTATAAATATAGTCAAACTCATCTTCTCTTGAAGTACCATAATATTCCTGCTGACCTGAAATAATGTTATTTCCAAAAACAGACGCAAGATAATTCATAAGACTTTTAGTTTCTTTTGTTGCTGACTTATCGGATAACTCACTTGAACAGCTGAGTTCAGGAAGTGTTGCAGGAGCCACCTTGATATAGTCAAACATAGTCCAGCCCCAGCTGCTTTCAATTTTAATTACATTAGTACCCGCAGCAAACTTAAATGTACCTATATTTGTTTCAGTAAAGGCATCATTTGGTGAAAAGCTGATTTCACCCTGATTTACTCCGTTAATGTACATAAATTGCTTTTTTGAGCCGCTTGCTGTTGGGATATTATAGCATATAGTAACATCATACATGCCGGCTGACGGAACTTCAACCTCAACTGAAAGAGTATCTCCCGCATCTTTCATATAAACATACCCGTCACCTGAATATCCGCTTTCTTCTGTCATAACAGTTGTACTGGTTCCTGTTATTGTTCCGTCCTCGAATTCATAAACATCTGATGCTGCATTAGAAAAAACATTTGTAACAGCAAGAGAATTTACTGCAATTGCAGCTGTAAGGACTGCTGAACCAAATTTTGCAAAAATTTTTCCAGACATTGTCTGAACCTCCCAATATATGAATCTGTTCTCATAGGATACTCTGCCTATAAAGACAAATTCTAAAATTTATAACTTTATTATACCATTATTAAATTAATAATTCAAGTAAAACTGCCAATATTTTCAGAATATTCACATTTTAATAAAGTAATAAACAGCCTAAAATTAAGCAAGCAATATATGGTTTAATTAAAATCTGCTATTTAATTATAAATCTCCATTCTATGTCACGCCAATAATCACCTGCATAATCTATTCCGACTCTCGGAGCAGTTTTAATCTCCGGCTGAAAACCATCATCCTCTATCCAAACATTTTCGTTATTATATATTGGACTGCCATTCTGTTCCTTATTGATTTTGAGGTATTTCGTAAGCTTTGCAGGGCCTGACAGGTTCTCTCCTGCTCTCAGCAAAACGCCCTGAGGAATTTCTTTCTCACCTGTAATTACATTCATAAGCCAATGCATCCCATAGCATAAATACACATATATAATTCCCGACTCGCCATATAGCAGTTCAGTTCTTGGAGTTCTGCCTTTTGATGCATGGCAGGCTTTGTCCTCCTCACCCCTGTAAGCCTCTGTTTCAGTTATTCTTACTCTGAGTTCAGTATCATCAGGCAAACGATGAACAAGAATTTTTCCTACTAAATCAGGTGCAACTTCAAGGCAGTCACGATGATAAAATTCTTTTTCAAGTTTTTTACTCATAAAATCCCCCCTAAAAATTATACAATGTATTTCCTAATTATTATTACATATATCATATTTAAGGCTTTTGCCTTAATTTTTCTGCAAGTTCAATATCAGGCTTTACAAATGCTGTATGATAATTTGTAAAAATTACTTTTCCGGGTTTTGCACCTGACGGCTTTTTTACATATCGTGCAAGGCAATAATCTACAGGTACTAAATTCGAGCCTTTTCCCTTACTGTTTACAGCGGCAATTACAGCTGCCTCCTCGATTGTTTTATCAGGCGGTGTATCACCGTCAGTACAGATAATAACATGAGAACCTGTTATTCCCTGTGTATGAAGCCATATATCACTTTTTTCAGCAAACTTCAAGGTAAGCTGGTCATTCTGCTTATTATTTCTGCCGACAAGAATGGTATATCCGTCACTCGACTTATATTCAACAGGCGGCAAAGCCTTCGGCGGCTTGCCTTTTTGTGCATTTTTCTTTATATATCCCTGTTCAGCAAGCTCAAGTCTTAACTGAACAATATCATTATTCGTTGAAGCCCTTGTCAAAACATCAAATACGCTGTCAAGATACTGCAATTCTTCCTCTCCACGTTCAATCTGTTCTGCAAGCTTATGTTCCGCAGTTATTGACTTTTTATACTCATTATAATAATACTGTGCATTTTGTGACGGAGTTTTCATTATATCCAGCTTAATTTCCACCTGCGGACAATCATCCTCATAAAAATTTTCAGCTTTTAAAACTGTATCACCTTTTTGAATACGATACATATTTGCCGATATTAAATCTCCGAACAATTTTAATTTGTCCTTATTTTCACAGGACGCAAGTTCTTCACGCTGGACTGCTATCCTTTTTGACGTTCTTTCAGTCAGGTTCATCAACAGCTTAAAAAGGTCATTTGCACGCTGTTTTACTCGTGCAGTTCTGTCACGCTCCGCATAAAAGTAATCCAGCAGTTCACAGGCTGACGGTAATTCTTTTGTAATCATAAGATTTCCAAACTGTTGCAGTCGAATGAATGAAAAGTCTTTCAGAGTATCTTCCTTATCCATAACAGCCGTAAAGGTACACTTATTTTCAAGCAATGCTGATTTAGACTGATTTATAGCAAAAATAAGTCTTTCAAACTGCTCATCTGTTATAGAATCTGCGGATATATATTCTCCTCTGCCTGCAAAAAAGGTCCATTCTCTTGCAAGGATAGGTGAAATTCCCTCAAATACCTTTATGAGAGCTTTTGAAAGTTCACCGGCTTTAACATTCTGCAAGGCTTGTCTTACAGAAGCTTGGTCTGTGTTAAGAAAATTCAGCCTTTCGTCTTTTGGAGGAAGTGTGTACTTCATTCCCGGCAAAACCATTCTTTCCCTTGACATTTCCTCACTTACACGCTTTATACTGTCAATTATGATACCATCCTGATTAATTATAATCAAATTTGAACAGCGTCCCATAATTTCGCACGCAAGGGTTATTGTTACCACGTCACCAAGTTCATTAACGCACTCAAAATCAATGAATAAAATACGTTCAAGACCGTCCTGACGAATAGCAATAAGCTTTCCGCTGCCAAGATGCTTGCGAAGCAGCATACAGAACATTGGCGGAACATTAGGATTGTCCACAGCGATATTTGTTATATGAACTCTTGCACTCCCTGCATTTGAGGAAAGCATCAGCTTATAACTGCCCTTTTTTGTTCGTATTGATATTATTATTTCCTCTTTTGAGGGCTGATGCACCTTTTCAACTCTGCCCCCGATAAAAAAGTCAAGCTCATTTTTTATTGAATAAAGAAAAGCTCCGTCTAATGCCATAATTAATTCCTTTCAATTTTGTATGTCAATATTTCAAACTCTGCCTCTGTTTTAAGATTTTCCAGATTTGCAAGACGTTCCTGCTCTTTTTTCCCCGTTTTATAGTAATATGGAGTCATGGAAAAAAGATTTTGAATATCCTGATTGTTATCAATAATCATTTCATAAGTTATCTTTTCCCTTTCGAGCAGTTTAAATCCTTTTACATCATAATCCTTGACATCGTTCAAATATGGCGTATCATATACAGCCTGTTTAAGTCCCCATAAATGACGTTCAGACGGAATTACCATGATTAGTATTCCGTCCTTTTTCAATACACGTTCAAATTCTTCTCTGCAAAACGGAGCAAAAAGAGTCATTAAAATATCACAGCTTTCATTTGCGGCAGGAATATTAAATATACTGCCGACTGCATATTTTACGTTCCTACACTTCTTTGCAGTGTATTCAAGAGCAGTTTTTGATATGTCAACACCATATATATTAACGTCACTATTTTCTGCTGCAAGAAATTCATATACACCATTTGTATAGTAGCCCTCTCCGCAACCTGCATCAAGAATTGTACAGCTATTTTTAAAGTACCTTTTTACAGTTTCAGAAAGCCCTGTAAGAAGTCTGCTGTAATATCCTTTTGACAGAAAATCACGTCTTGCTCTAACCATAAGCTTGTTATCGCCATGTACATTCTTCCCTGTCTGCTTTGAAAGCAATAAATTAACATATCCGCTTTTTGCTATATCAAATGTATGATTATTACTGCATACCAAGCTTTTATTTTGTATGCATAGCTTCTCCTTGCATACAGGACAAATAAAAAAATCCATTAAAGCACCTACTTTATATACATTACAGGGTCAACCGAACAGTCAGATATTATTACTTCAAGCTGTGGAAATTTTTTCTCAAGAACATATCGCAGTTCCTCAAGAACAAGATTTTCAGTATGAAAGTGACCACAATCATACAAAATAAAGTTATCGTTATTTGCGTCAATCCAGAAATTATGTTTTACATCACCTGTTATATATGCATCACATTTTTTCTCAATAGCAATATCAAGACTTGAACCGCCTGAGCCTGAACAAAATGCAAATCGTTTAACATTCTTTCTGCAATTTCTGTTCATTCTGACATACTCACAGCCGAATATTTCCTTTAGTGTTTTGCTGAAATCTTCAGCTGAAACACTTTCTTTCAGATTGCAGATATATCCAAGAGTATTTCCTCCGCCGCAATCTTCAAATGGTTCAGCTTCACCTTCAAACTCATACTTATCTGCAAGTTTTTTTAAAATAACGCCGTTAGTACCACCTGATGCAATATCAAGATTAGTATGCATACAAATAGCTGATATATCATTTTTCACAAGGTAATGAACTGCTGAATTTGCAGTTATTTTCTTCAGTGGTTCAAAAATAACAGGGTGATGCGATATTATCAGCTCGGCTCCATATCGTTTAGCATTGAAACAATTGCGATAGTCTATATCAAGAGTTAAAAGTACCTTTTTACACTCCATATATGTACTTTCAATAAGCAAGCCGGAATTATCCCATTTCTCCTGAGCTGAAAAAGGATAAAGTGAATCAAGATAATCATATATTTCATTTACAGAAAATGTTTTTGCACCATTACGCACAATATTGCTCAATGAATTATTGTGCATCGACTCATAATTCCTGCCTGCATTTTTTAATGAAACACTTACCCTTTCAAGTTTTTCTGCCTCGGAATTTAAATAAGAATCTGCCAGCATATCATCTTCAGCAAAAAAGCCTCTTACAGAATCTGCATCAGACAGCTTTTTTAAGCAGGCAGTCCATACTGCCTGCATAACAGTATAAAGTTTTTCACCGTCCTTAGCAAGCTTTTCAGTCTTAATTTCATATCCGTTATCATAAAGCCACTTTCTCAAAAAGCTTATTTTAGTCATTGGCTGTAAAATCAGATTAACTCCATACCTTGCCCATTCACATTTTTCTAAAATGTCAGCAATAGTTTCTCCGCCCATGCCTGCAATTATTATATCTGTTAGATCATCAGGAGGAACATTCTCCAGACCATTTGAAAGAATAAGTTCTACATTATCAGATATTTCATACTTTTCAACTGTTTTTTCAGCTGCCTCTAAAGGTCCTTGATTTATGTCTGATGCAATTACCTTTTTACATTTTCCGCTTAAAATCAAATCTGCTGCAAGGTATGCATGGTCTGTGCCAACATCACAAGCCACACCCTTACCACTTACAAAATCAGAGCATATTTTTAATCTGTTATCAAGCATTAATACACCTCATTAAAACAAAAGCGTGCTATAAAACAGCACGCTTTTTTGAAAATTTTAAAGCCTGTCCTAAAAAACATGATTTCAATTAAGAACAAGTTTTTAAGGCAACACCACAGAAACCTTACTTTGCCTTGCTTTCAAAATGTGCATTAAGCTTTGCAACAAGCTCGTCCGCATCAGTGCCATGAACTGAACAAGCCTCTGCAATCGACTCGCTTCTTGAAGCAGGACAGCCTAAGCAATGCATTCCGATTTCAAGGAAATAAGGAGCTGCATCAAAATCAGCATCAAGAATATCACCAATAATTGTATCCTTAGTAATAATCATAAATAAACAATCCTTTCTGAAATATTTATATTATATGAATGAAACGAAACTTTATACAAAAGTCCGAATAAAAAGTCAAAGCACAGCCTTGCTGTGCCTTGAAATCAGGATTAATTATGCTTCGTTCATCTTTGCAAAGCAATCACTGCAGTAAACAGCTCTGCCTTCCTTTGGTTCAAAAGGAACCTTAGCTTCTCCGCCGCATGATGCACAAGTAGCTGTATACATAACTCTGTCAGCCTTTCCTGCATTCTTTCTTGCGTCACGACAAGCCTTACATCTCTGAGGCTCATTTACAAAGCCTTTTTCTGCATAAAACTCCTGTTCGCCGGCACTGAATATAAATTCACTTCCACATTCCTTGCAGACTAATGTCTTGTCTTCGTACATTTTAAAATACCTCGCTTAAAATATTTGGACCTTGATTGGATTTGCACCAATACCTTTGATTAACAACGCTCTTGACTTAAGCTACCCGGTCATAAATTATCAGTCGACTTCAATAGATTTTTTATTTTGCGTCTGGCTCTTTGTATAGCATTATCAACAGATTTTTCAGATATTCCCAGCTTCAATGCGATATCCTTATACGGCACATCATGAATATACATTTTAAAAATTTTGCTTTCCATTTCTGTAAGCACTGAATCAATTTTTTCAAATAAATCCGAATAATATTCTTTAAAAAGGTATATACTTTCAGGTGTTTCCGAAAGCAAGGAATCTTGCTGATCAGTAAGCTCTTCTATATTGTCAACAGGAGAATCAGCCTTTTTCCCTTTAGAAATCAAGGTTTTCATACGGTTTGTAATGCAAACATTAGCAAATGTAGAGAACTTAATATTCTTTTCAGGATCAAAAGCAGAAATTGCACTCATCAGTCCCAAAAGTCCTTCCTGAGCCAAATCTTCACTGTCGGTAACTGAATTTGCGTACATTTCAGATTTTACCAAAATAACCCGCAAATAACGTGAAATAATAAGTGCCTCTGCACGTTTATTTAATTGAGCAGCTTTTACAAGCTCCTCATCAGTCAATTCGCCAAGAACATTCTCATCAAAATCCAATTCAAGCAAGTTTTTCACCCAATCACTCTGAATGTCAACACTATATTATATATTATATACTTTTTTATTCATTTTGTCAATAAAAAATGAATAAAAATTAAACTAACAGATAAAAAACATCATTTTTTATAAATATAATTTAACTTTTTAGACAAATTAACCAATTGATGCAAATTCTTTTCTGCCCTGAGAAAAAATATCTCCGCCGCTGCAGTCATTCGCAACAATAAGAGGAAGTCCCTCAATATAAAGCCTTTTGACTGATTCACAGCCCAAGTCCTCAAAAGCTATAACCTCACAGCTTTTTATGCATCTTGCCGCCAATGCACCCGCACCACCGACAAAACAAAAATAAACTGCTTTATTTCGCACAATTGCATCTCTTACCGCCTGATTTCTCTCACCTTTTCCAATCATTGCGACAAGCCCGTTATCCAGAAACTCCGGAGCAAAAACGTCCATTCTGCTTGATGTTGTCGGACCGCATGAACCAATCGGCTTACCTTCAGGTGCAGGGGTAGGTCCTGCATAATAAATCACACTGTCCTGCAAATCATAAGGGAGTTTTTCTCCGCTGTCCATTAACGCTTTTATCCTCTTATGAGCAGCATCTCTTGATGTATAAACATATCCGCTTAAAAGAATTTTATCTCCTATTTTCAAACTTGGAGCAACAGCTCTGAGTTCTTCAACTTTTAGTTTTCTTATAGACAAAAAATCACCTCAAAACACGCATTAATCCCGCATAGGCGGGATTATGCAAAACCGTTCAATAAGGCTGCAAATTTCACGTCATGTTACACATATTTTTCTTTTATGCCACACGATCTCTGTGTGTTGTCACCTTATATGAATGGATATATGTTAAAAATTAATTCCCCTGCTGTTCTTCCTTTGCAGCTTCTTCCTCAGCAGCCTTTAAAATTTCAGACATATCAAAGTTAAAGTCAGCAGCCTTTTTGGCCTGTCTGTCCTGATGTGCCTGATGTTGCTGATGTTGATTCTGGTTCTGAGGCTGATTAAAAGCAGGATTCGGCTTATGTACAGGTCTTTCTTCAGTCTTATTCATCGGCTTATTGTTCTGAATCGGCTTATCAAAGTTCTTATTATCCGGAACCTCAGCTTTTTTTATGGTAGTTGATTCAGATATTTCCTCTACAGAATTTTTAGCATCTGTAATAACTCTCTTGGCATCATTAACTTTGACTGTTGCCTGTTCTGTAAGCTTCTGAAGAAGTCCTGAAACATCATTAAACTTATTATTAACACTTTCAATCTCATTAAGAAGAAGATTTCTTACCTTTTCAGACATTGCATTGATTTTTTCTGCACGGTCATTTGCAGAGAACACCGTCAGCTTAGCCTGTTCATTTGCTTCCTTCACGCAATTTTCAGCAGTTGAATTTGCCTCACTGATTTTCTTTTCTGCCTCAGCATTGGCGTCATCAACAATTTTCTTAGCTTGCGTCTGAGCTTCTGATGTTGTTTTTTCAGCAGCATTTTTTGCCTCAACAGTAATTTTCATAGCTGTACGCTGAGCTTCCGCAAACAAAGCTCCCATGTCCAGACCTGAAGGAATAGCAGTATTTTCTGCGTTTGATTTAAGCTCACTGATCTCATTATTAAGCTTAGTGATTTCTTCGTTTTTGCCTGCAATTTCCTTATCCTTAGCTGCAATGAGCTGGTCTTTCTCGTTAAGCTGTTTGTTCTTTTCAGCAAGTTCATTATTCTTTGTTGCAATAGCTGATTCCTTGCTTGAAAGTTCATTTTTAATCTTCGCAATTTCAGCGTCCTTAGCAGCGGTATCAGCAAGTTCAGCAGAGGATTTTGCTGTTGCGGCAGCCTGCTGTTCAGCAGCAGTAAGATTAGCTTTAAGCTTGTCAATTTCAGTTTTTGCCTTTACCAAAGCACTCTTTGCATTATTAAGTTCTGCCGTCTGATCAGCATTTGCAGCATTAGCACCGCCGCCTTGAGCAAGCTGGTTTCTAAGCTGATTTATAGTTGTTGTATCAGCATCATGCTGTTTTTTTGCAGCTTCTGCCTCTGCTTTGGCAGCTCTTAATGCATTGTTTGATGCATTAAGCTTTTCCTGGAGATTATCTACCTGTTTTCTAAGTCTTGAAACTTCCTGAGGATCAGCCACATTACCCTCCTGTAGAGTTTTCAGCTGTTCTTCCAAAGCAAAATTCTTTGAATTTAATTCATCAACGTACTGTAATACATCTTCTTTAACAAAACCGCCCACTTTGGCAGTTCTTAATACAACCGGTTCATCCATGATACGCTCCATTCCCTGCGGCACAATTCCGCAGAACATAGTTTTCCAAAGGAAATTTTCGCCCTTTTATTAATTATATCATTTTTTAAATAAAATTTCAACTAGCATATTGTAGAATTTTGCAGTTTCTTTTAGTGCATATTAACAAAATTTCCTTGTGAAATTTATAGATTGTTTTCATGCAAAAGACTTTCGCAGTATTTTGCTTATCAAAAATGACCGCAGATGTACTGCGGTCAGCAAAAGCATAATTATGTAATTAATTACCAAGCATTTTAAATATTGCCTCTAAATCATCGTCCTGTGAAGATGATGATGTCTTTTCACCAAGTCCAAGATTATCTATAAGAGGATTATCAATCTTGATTACATCATCCTCGCCGGAAGCAGTCAATTCGTCAAGTGCCGGTTCTGACGGATCATCAAAACCTGCAGCAATAACAGTAATAACCATTTCGTCCTGCATATCTTCCTTAAATGCAGTACCGAAAATAAATTCAACACCGTCAGCAGCCTGATCTGTGATCATCTTTGTAGCTGTATCTACATCTGATGAAAGAATATCCTCTGACATAGCAATATTGATGAGAAGTCTTTTTGCTCCTGCAATTGATGTTTCAAGAAGCGGGCTCTTAATAACAGCTTCAGCAGCCTGCTGTGCCTTATCCTTGCCTGAACCATGACCGATAGCCATGTGTGCATATCCGGCACCCTTCATTATAGTTGAAACGTCAGCAAAGTCAAGGTTAATATATCCTTCTTCAACAATAAGGTCTGAAATGCTCTTTACACCTGTCTTGAGAATATCATCAGACAAAGCAAATGACTGTATCATTGTAAGAGGCTTATCCTGACCAACCAAAAGCTTTTCATTAGGTATAACGATAAGTGAATCAACATATTTTTTCAGCTCTGCAATGCCTTTTTCAGCCTGAATCATTTTCTGTTCTCTCTCAAAAAGAAACGGCTTTGTTACAACGGCAACTGTAAGTATGCCCATTTCCTGAGCAATTTTAGCCACAACAGGAGCAGCACCTGTACCTGTTCCGCCACCCATGCCTGCTGTAATGAATACCATATCTGCGCCCTTAAGATGTGTTTCAATCTCATCTCTGTTTTCTTCAGCGGAACGCTGACCTACTTCAGGCTTATTTCCTGCACCTCTGCCCTTAGTAAGCTTTGCACCGATCGGGATTCTTGTTGTAGCCTTAGATTTATTAAGTGCTTTTGCATCAGTATTTACAGCAATATATTCAATGTCACTCACGCCTGAATCAACCATACAGTTAAGAGCGTTACCGCCGCCGCCGCCGACACCGATTACTTTTATATTTACGTCTGGCTCAAGAGTTTCCTCTAAGATAAAATCAGCCATTATTATTCCTCCTATATTGAATCTTTCTTTGTTTTTCACATTAAAGTAATAACATCTTAAAATACACTATTTATTTTAACATACAAATAATTATTTTTCAAGTGTCAAAAACATTTTTTTTAAATTTTTCTTGTTTTCACAAGATTTCATTTATTCAACCTATTTTTTTTAACAAAGTTGTGCAAATGTTATAAAAATCGTTACCACTCACCGCCTTCATTGCTTTCATTCGCAGCTGTTGTACCATAAACCATGTCATCATGCTCTCTGAACATTGCCTCTTCATCATCAATATAAGAACCATCTGATGCTGTAGGAGGTTCTGTTTCACCTTCAGGAGTCCAATTATTGTTATAATCATCATCGGACGCTGTTGTTGTAGCAGTTTCATTCATATCGGAAGGAACATCACCGCTTACTGACGTTTCTGTCCCGGTTACAACCGGACCTACTATACTTTCAAAGCCTTTTCCGTCTGTTTTACGGAAAGAACATTGATTGGTTCCAATCATAGATATATACCCCTTTTCATTGCCAACCTCCTGCATAACACGTTCCGCAAGAGAAAGCTTATAAGGAATATCATTCCAATTGCCCATTTTGAAAACAATATCGTTTGAATAGGTAATAACAGTTTCATGCTTATCAGTCATATCCACACTTACAATTTTATTTTCATTGTCTTTAAGCATTGCCGCTGTCAGTTCATTATATATTTTCTGTTTCTGATCGTCCTTTGATACAAGTTTTTTGCTTGCAGTTGTTTCTGACGGTTCATACCCGTAGAAAACAGGAAGTCCTTCAGTAACATATCCGTTGTTTTCGAGAATTTTTCCCTGTCTGCTCACTACAAGCGTTCCCATTTCATAGGAAATATTAAAAGCAGGAATACACCTCGTAACGTTGATTTCAAGTGAAAACGGAAACTTCCTCTTAACATCAACAGTTTCGATATACAGCAGACTGTCCAGAATTTTTTTCTCTGCGTCCTCTGTATCAATTCTAAGCAGATTATCACCCATTGCAATGCCTGAAGCTTCAACTATTTCTTCAACAGTATACTCGCTTGCTTCACCCGAAACCTTGATTTCATTTATATTAAACAGAAACGTATAGCTTATTGTTACACCGATACAAATTACCAGAATAAGAACTATAAATCCATAAAGATTCATATTCCGCCGTCTGCGTCTTATACGCTTACTGCTGTTTTCTCTTTCAACATTGGTTTTTTCTACATCTTTCATAAAATTTTAAAAACTCCTGTTTTTTATACAACACTTCAAATTTATTTGAACTGCTGCAATTTCTATTCCCTTTTTATATCTGCACCGAGCCGCTGTAAACACAGCTCTATTTCTTCATATCCTCTGTCTATATGACTTATACTTGTTATTTCTGATTTTCCTTCGGCAATAAGAGCCGCTATTACCATTGCTGCTCCGCCTCTTAAATCGGTAGCCTCAACTCTTGCACCATATAATCTGTCAACACCTTTGACAACTGCCGTTTTACCAAGGACGGTTATATCTGCACCCATTTTTACAAGTGCATCAGTATGTCTGTATCGGCAATCAAAAATATTCTCCTCAAATACACTTGTGCCGTCCGCTTTTATCAATGCCGCCATTAAAATTGCCTGTGCATCAGTAGGAAATCCCGGATGCGGCATTGTTCTTATGCAATCCCTGACTGCTTTAAGACGCAGTCCGCTTCTAAGATAAATCCCGTCATCAATTGTGTAAATGCTGCATCCTGTTTGGTCAAGCAGAGAAATAAACGGCTCCATACAGCCAACGCAGGCTTTGTGAATTATTATTTCACCTCCCGCAGCAGCAGCGGCAGCAAGATATGTTGCTCCTGCTATTCTGTCAGACATAACAGTGTATTCACAGCCATGGAGCTCCTTTACTCCCTCAATAACTATACTGCTTTCTCCGTCACCTTTTATTTTAGCTCCGCAGCAGCGTAAAAAGTCCGCCAAATCCTTTATTTCAGGTTCTCGTGCCGCATTATTAATGACGGTTTCTCCATCGGCAAGAACTGCACAGAGCATTATGTTCTCTGTTGCTCCGACAGACGGAAAAGGCAGTGAAATCTTTGCTCCATGAATATTTTTCCTGACACTGCATGTTATACGTCCGAACTTTTCCTTAATATCAACACCCATTTTTCTGAATGAAGACAAATGCATGTCAATAGGACGTGAACCAAGTTCACAGCCACCTGGGTAGCTTACTGTACCTGTTTTGTTTTTTCCAAGCAATGCTCCGAGAAAAATAATCGAAGAACGCATTTCCTGCATAAGCTCCTCGGGAATTGCCGTATGACCTGACTGAGCAGAAGTAATAACAGCAGTATTATCTGCAAAGGAGCATTTACATCCTATGTAATTCAATATTCTTGACGCCGCATATATATCCGTAAGTTTGGGACAGTTGTGCAGTATACACTCTCCTCTGCAAAGATAAGCAGCAGCCATTATAGGCAAAGCACTGTTTTTTGAGCCTTGCAGATCAAGCTCGCCCCTAAGCTTTGCTCCCCCCTGCACAATTAATTTCTGCATAATATCACCTCATAGCATTTTTTAATATACTATGTCATTGGTGACTTTTATGTTACTTTGAAGCTTTTTTCATTTCCTGTGACTTCTTATACAGCTTATCAACAACTCCGAGTATACGCTCAGGTGTATCTCTTACTGCAAGCCTTGCAGCGTTCTGCGACATAACAGAAAGCTTATCAGGATTTTTATAAAGCTCTTTGATATGATTGATTATCTTGTCGGAAGTAACGTCCTTTTGCTCTATAACAACCGCTGCACCTGCTTTTCCAAGTACATTTGCATTATGGAACTGATGATTTCCTGCAACGATTGGTGACGGTATCAATATTGACGCTTTGCCTGCAGCTTCAAGCTCTGCAAGAGTTGAAGCTCCTGCTCGGCATATAACCAAATCTGCTGCTGCAAGACAAACGTCCATATCGTTTATGTATTCGGTTATTCTCAAACGATTGCTTTTTAATGGTATTCCTGCATCAGACATTGCTTTAGGGAAACTGTCCTTTCCCATTCCGCCGTATCCGTGAATATGATTGATTTTCAGTCCCTCTTTTGTATGCCATTTGACTGTCTCTGCCATTGTTTCATTTATACAGCCTGCACCAAGGCTTCCGCCGAATGAAAGAATACACATTGCATCATCAAATCCAAGTTTTTTTCTTGCTTCTGATTTGGTTATGTTTAATATATCACTTCTTACAGGAAGACCTGTAACAGTGTATTCAAATTTGTCCTTATCCATATAATCAAGAGCTTCAATAACTGTAAGCATTACATGGTCAACTTCTTTTGAAAGCAGCTTATTTGTCACTCCCGGAAATGCATTCTGCTCATGAATTGCAGACGGAATGCCAAGTCTTGCAGCTTTTCGTATAATCGGCCCGGCAACATAGCCTCCCGTACCTATTGCAATATCAGGCTTAAAGCCTTTTACTATTTCCGATGCTCTTTTACCGGACGTTACAAGATATGCAGCAGCTTTAGCATTTCTTTTTATATTCTCCAAAGATATTTTTCGCTGAAATCCTGCAATTTTTATTGTTTCAAGCTTATATCCTGCCTGTGGAACAAGATTTGCCTCCATACCATTTGGAGTCCCTGCAAATAGGAACTCCGAATCAGGATATTTTGTTTTAATAATGTCTGCAATGGCAAGTGCAGGATTAATATGTCCACCTGTACCGCCGCCGGCTAATAATACTCTCATAAATTCAACCGCAGCATTGCTGCTCTCCTTTTCAGATTAATGAAATATATCCGCAGGTATCTGATGAAAAATTATCAAGCATTCTTCGGAAGTTCCTCCTGCTGAGCTTCTTCGTATGCTTCATCTGAAGTTTCATCATCATTTTTCTCAGGATAGTATCTCTTTCTTGAAATATTCATTATAATTCCCATTTCAGCCATCTGCATTATAAGTGCAGTACCTCCATAGCTGAAAAACGGCAGGCTTATACCTGTATTTGGTATTGCATTGCTTACAACAGCCAGATTGAATATCGTCTGAATACCGATATGAGTTGTAAATCCCACTGCAATCAGCATACCGAATTTATCCTGACATCTTGCAGCAATAGAATATCCCTCAACAATAAGCAGGAAAAATACAAGAATTATTGCTAATGCACCGATAAAGCCAAGCTCCTCGCAAACAATAGGGAAAATAAAGTCATTTTGTGCTTCAGGAAGATAAAGATACTTTTGTCTTGAATTTCCGAAACCAAGTCCGAAAAGACCTCCCGAACCTATTGCAATAAGTGAATGTGCTGTCTGCCATGTATCGTTGAGAACATCGGCAAAAGGGTCATGCCATGATTTAAGACGTGTTGCAACATAGCTTCCTTCAATGCCGCCCTGCCAGTTAATAAACCATGCTATTCCGACAATTCCGACAACCGCTATGGAAATAAGCCACCATTTGTTTGCTCCGCCGCATATAATCAATGATGCGGCAATTACACAGATAAGTACAAAGCCTGAAATGTGCGGCTGAAGCAAAATACAGACAGCATAAGGTGCAAGAAGTATACCGTATGTTAAAATTCCTCCGGAAAATGTTTTCATTTCATCAGATTTTCTTTCCATACGATATGCAAAATAAATTACCAGAGTAAATTTCGTAACCTCAGAAGGCTGGAAGTTGACAGGTCCGATAACAAGCCATCTTTTAGCCTCCATTGAACCGCCTTCATCAGTACCCATAATAAATACGAGTATCAGCAGCAGCAATCCGAAAATATACAGAAGTCCTGCTATATTAAGTTTTTTCAATCCGGGAATTTTAATCTTTTTGAAATTATGATAATCCATTCCGGCAAGAAAAATCATAACCACAAAGCCGAGCAGTGCTGCAAACATCTGCTTTTTAGCGTAGAACAGCCCGTCTCCTTCTTTTTCATTTGCCCACACATAGCTTGCAGAGGACATCATAACAAGTCCGACTACAATTAATATCATTACATAACTGAAAAAGGGCAGACTTATATCTCCGTATCGGACATCACCAAGAAAGGCTCTGCCTATAGTTTTTACAATACCAAGCTTCTTTTTTTTGCGTTTTTGCTGAGCCATCTAATCCTCCTCAGACGTAATTTTTTATCGTCACCTAAGCAGAGTAATTATCCCCAATACTCCTGAAATCAATCCGAATATTGAAAATGTAACAACAATTTTATATTCACTGAAATTACTCATTTCAAAATGATGATGAATCGGAGTCATTTTGAAAATTCTTTTTCCCTGTCCCTTAACACCTGTCGCTTTGAAATGCTTTTTTGCTGTATACTTGAAATATGTTACCTGAATTACAACTGAAAGTGCCTCACATATATAAACAAGTGCGGTGAGGAATATAAATAAATGCTTGTGAAGCACCAGTCCGACAGCAGTTACAGCCGCACCAAGAAACATAGAGCCTGTATCTCCCATAAAGCATTTTGCAGGATTTAAATTCCAGAGAAGAAATCCTAAACAACCACCCGCAACAGCCATTGTAAATATTGAAAGCTCTGTAAACTTCAATATTGAACAGCCTACCGTAAATATCAGCATTGCAACAAATGTAACCGAACCGCAAAGCCCGTCTACACCGTCAGTAAGGTTTACAGCATTTGTAAGATATATTATAACGGCAATCATCAACGGATAGTAAAAGATACCAACATCAAAAGTAATAAATGCCAAATCTATTTCTGTTGACTTATCACCAAACAGATATAAAGTTCCAAGAAAAGCTCCTGCAAACAAAAGCTGCAATACTATTTTCTGCATAGGTGTAAGTCCCTCATTATGCTTTTTTGCCACCTTTATAAAATCATCAATAAATCCTATAAGAGCAAACAAAAGTGAAAATATCAGACAGCTTAAAACTGTCAATGCAGCATTGCTGTTAACCTTGTCGGTTATGTCAATACCGCATTTCCACCTGAAAATACAGTACCCGATAATTGTTGCGGCAACCGTTGACAATATAAACATGATACCGCCCATTGTGGGTGTACCTTGTTTTTTTGCATGCCATTTAGGTCCGTCCACTGTTTTTATCGGCTGACCGAATTTCAGCTTATGGAGATACGGAACAAGTCCCAGACCTGAAACTGCGGCTATAACCATAGAAAGAATTGATACTGATAAATTAATCCAAAACGGCATAATTACTGCTCCTTGTCATAAACTTCACTGATTATTTCTTCAAGACGCATACCCCTGCTTGCTTTAAACAGAACAACATCGTCCTCTTTTGCATATTTTGAAACTGCATCTGCAATTTCTTTTTTATCAGGAGAATAAAATGCATCTATACCTGATTTCTTTACGGTATCATATATATATTGTGCGTCATTTCCGTAGCAAAAAATCATATCAGGCTTAATTTTTACTGCCATTTCTCCAACCATTCTGTGCAGCTTTTCAGACATTTCACCCATTTCAAGCATATCTCCGAGAACTGCTATTTTACGTCCACTGCACTTCATTCCGTCAAGTACGCTCAAAGAGGCTCTCATTGAATCAGGACTTGCATTATAACAATCTGTTATTACTGTCTGTCCCTTTTTTACTGAAATATTCTGTCTTAATGCGTCAGGCTGATACTTTGCAAATGAATTGATAATCAAATCATCATCAATGCCTGCTATTCTTCCTATGCATATTGCCGCAAGCACATTCATAACGTTATGTCTGCCGACCGCCGACAAAATTACATCTTTTCTTTTTCCCTCATAAACAGCAGTAAACTCTGTAATGCCGTCATGCTCATTTATGTTTTCTGCCCTGAAATCAGCATCGCTGTTTTCTATCGAATATGTATAAACCTTTCGGTTAAGCTTATCCTTAACTTCCCAAAGGTGCTTATCATCACCGTTCAGAACAAGCGGTGAATTTTCCGGCATACCCTCCGTAATTTCAAGCTTCGCTTTCAGTATGCCCTCCTGTGACTTAAGATTTTCAATATGTGAAAATCCGATATTCGTTATAACTCCGGCAGATAACGGTGACGCTGTCCTTGTAAGGCGGCTTATTTCTCCGAAATGTGACATTCCCATTTCAATTACTGCTGCCTGATGTTCCGAAGTAAGATTAAACAATGTTTTCGGCAGTCCGATTTCATTATTCAGATTACCCTGAGTTTTAAGAGTATTCAGTTTTGAAGAAAGTGCGAGAGCAATCATTTCCTTTGTAGTCGTTTTTCCCACGCTTCCTGTAACTCCGACAAGGAAAAGGTTAAATTTATTGCGGTAAAAATATGCAATATCCCTCAATGCTTTACGGCAGTCATCAACAATGATACAGTCACAGCCGTCAATTTTTCTTTCGGTAATGCAAGCAGCAGCTCCAAGCTCAAAGGCTTTTAGAGCAAAGTCATGTGCATCAAAATTCTCGCCCTTCAGTGCAATAAACAGACAGCCCTTTGAAAGCTGACGTGTATCAGTGCATATTTCGGTAATCTCTGCTTCATGCGAGGTTTCAGCATTTATTGCTGACGCTATTTCAGATAGTAACAATTTTTCCATTTTATCTCCCTAATAATTTTAATCCCTCTGCAACAATTTCACGCTCATCAAAATGAATGTGAACATTATCTGCAAGAATCTGATAATCTTCGTGGCCTTTTCCTGCCAAAACTATAACATCACCTGATTTTGCAATCTCCAATGCATGATAAATAGCCTGACGTCTGTCTGTTACTACATCATAAGGGATAGTATATCCTTCAAGTCCTGAAACAATCTCCTTTATTATCTCATCAGGATTTTCATTTCTCGGATTATCAGATGTAATAATCAACATATCAGCATATTTTGCTGCTGCCTTTGCCATTTTCGGACGCTTTGCTGCATCTCTGTTTCCTCCGCATCCAAAAAGACAAATAAGTCTGCCCTCTGTATATTCCTTTACACTCTTCAAAATATTTTCTAAAGCATCAGGAGTGTGTGCATAATCACATATAACTGTAAAATCACGGTCTGTAGGGATAACCTCACATCTTCCCTTAACTCCGGCATAGTCCTTTATTGAGGATATAATGCTGTCTATTTCAATGCCTGAATTAAGACATACAGCTATTGCCGCAGTAAGATTTGATACATTGAAAGCTCCCGGCATTCTTGACTCCACCAAATATGATTTTTCTTCATGACAGAACCAGAAACTTGAACCGCTTGCTCTAATCTTTACTCCGTCTGCATAATAATCTGCTGTACCGCAAATTCCATAGGTTTTCTTTTCACAGTTTATCTCACTGTAAAGACGCTTGCCGTAATCGTCATTTATGTTGCATATTGCAAGATTGCATTTGTCAAAAAGCAGCTTCTTAGCCTGATAGTAATCTTCCATATCCTTATGATAGTCAAGGTGGTCCTGAGTAAGATTAGTAAACAATGCGATATCAAAATGACAGCAGCCTATTCTTTTCTGAACAAGTCCGAATGAAGAAACCTCCATTACAACATATTCACAGCCCGCCTTTACCATTTTATCAAAAAGCATCATAAGGTCATAAGCCATAGGAGTTGTGTTGTCCGTATGGATAATCTCATCACCTATCTCATTCTGAATTGTACCTATTAACCCGCATTTATGTCCGTTTTCCGTTAATATATGCTTTATTACACTTGTTATTGTAGTTTTGCCGTTTGTTCCTGTAATTCCGATAAGTTTAAGTTTTTTTTCAGGGTGGTCAAACCATTTTGCACAAAGCTTTCCGTAAAATTCTCTTGAATCATCAACAATAATCTGTCTGCTGCCAAGTCCCAGATCATGCTCCGCTATTACAACTGCTGCTCCCTTTTCCAGCATTTGTGCAGCAGCACTGTGACCGTCAAAGCTGCCGCCCTTTACACAGACAAACAAGCTTCCGTCTTTAATCTTTCGTGTATCATCGGTTATTGACGTAATTTCAATATTATCAAGCTCTGTATGAGCATTGTTTTCCAATAATTCGTGCAATTTCATGGCATCCACCCTCTAAATTTTATTGGCAGAGCAGCATTTATACAATGCCGCCTGTTGTATGTTAGTCAGCAAATTCGCTGTACTGGAATTCAAGTTTGATTACTGTTCCCTTAGGTACCTTTGCTCCTGCCTTAACGGACTGGCTCTTTACCAAAGCAGATGTACCGTCTGTCGGCAATGCACTTGACATGAGATTCAAGCCCTTTAATGCAAGAGCCTCGTTAGCGTCATCAGCTGTTACTCCTGTCAAATCAGGAACTTCTACATATTCCGCATTATAATTTTCTTCTGTATAAAGATATACACAGCCTCCCTGAGCTACAGATGAACCTGTTATAGGCGACTGAGCCACAACAGTTGTACCCTCTCCGACAATTTCAGCTGTAAGACCAAGTCCTTCAACAGTCGCCTTGGCATCTGAAACGTCCTTATTCTGTAAAAGAGGTATTTTTACATCAACTTTATCACCCTCTGCATATTCAGGATAATAACCCATATAAGTTAAAACGTCCTCAAGAATTGCCTTTGCAGTAGGAACAGCAACCTGACTTCCGTAATAAGCAATTTTTTTGTTAGGCATATCAGCCATAACAAGTAAAATTATTTCAGGGTCATCAGCAGGTGCAAAGCATACATAAGATGCTACATACTCCTGAGCGTCCTCATCCTCACCTGTCATACCAAGCTTTTGAGATGTACCTGATTTACCGCCTATTTTATATCCCTTTATGTAAGCGTTTCCCTCAGGTTTTGTATTGACAACATTTTCAAGTGCATAACGCATAACAGAAGAAGTATCCTCAGATACAACCTGACGTTTTACTGTACGTTCATTATTAATAATAACATTTCCCTCATCATCAACTACCTTATCAACGACATACGGCTGAAGAAGATAACCGCCGTTTATAACCGCAGCATATGATGTAATCATTTCCATTGGTGTGATTGCATTTGCCTGACCGAATGAACTTGAAGCAAGGTCAACCTCCGTCATTTTTTCATGTTCAATATACACGCTTGTTCCTTCACCCGGCAGGTCTACTCCTGTTTTCTCCGTAAGACCGAAAGCGTCAAAGTAGTAGCAGAATTTATCTATTCCAAGTCTTGCACCTATCTGCATAAATGCAGGGTTGCACGAATTGGCAATTGCCTGATAAAAGTCCTGCGTACCGTGTCCGTTTGTATTATGACAGCCAATCGGATGCAGTGCACCCGGAATATCCATGTAACCTGTACATGTAAAGCTGTCACCATTCAGATTTATAAGGTTTTCTTCAATTGCAGACGCACTTGTAATTACCTTGAAAACTGAACCCGGCTCATATATTTCTGAAATTGCTTTATTTTTCCACTGTGCTTCTCTTGCATCAGACTTTGCCTTTTTACTTTCTTCGCCTGTAAGTCTTGCAATTGATGCCGCAACCTTTTCATCTGCAATTTCATACGGATTGTTAAGGTCAAAGCTCGGACAGGACGCCATTCCGTAAACTGCTCCTGTCTTTACATTCATCAATATTGCACAGGCACGATTCTGCACCTCAAATTTTGTAATCATCTCATTAAGGTGCTTTTCAAGATAATATTGAAGCGTTGTATCTATTGTAAGATACAAATCATTTCCGTCCTTTGGTGCATATGTTTTTGCATATCGGTAAGGCATCTCATTTCCGTTTGAGTCTTTGGCAGAAATAGTTTTTCCGTCTATACCTGAAAGGTATTCATCATAATAAGCCTCAATACCGTAAGCACCATTTCCGTCAGCAGAAGTAAAGCCAATAACTGACGCAGCTATTTCATTCTGCGGATAATAGCGTTTTGTATCCTCTTCAACATGAATGGAAGAAAAATCATAGACAGAAAAATATTTTAAAACTTCATCTGCAACAGGCTTTTCAACCTGAGTCTGAAGAATGCTGTACTGATTATCAGCACTCATTGCGTTTTCAACTTCTTCTATTTTTATTCCGAGTTTATCAGAAAGGAATGAAACTGTTTCCAGTCTGTAGGATTCGGCTGTTACAGGTAAATCAGGTTCTCCTTCTTTTTGCTGATATGTACCTGCCTGTTTTTCCTCAGCCGCTTTATTTATTTTATCCTGAAGATTTTCAAGATCTCTGCGGTAAGCCGTAGGATCAAGAAATATTTTATATACAGATGCACTTCTTGCAAGCGGAGTCCCCTTGGAATCATATATAGAGCCTCTGTTTGCTGATATTGTTATAGTGCCGAAATGATAGTCATTAGCCATTTCCTGATATTTATCATTTTCAAGAACCGATATTTCAAAGAACTTATATATAACAAATGAAAAGAGTATTGCAAAAACTCCCACCATTGTTATTTTTGCTCGAAATTTCATTGAATTAGATGGTGTATCCATTAACATACTCCTTATTTTTCCGTATAATAGAATAAGGCAGGGAACTTTCGATACCCCGCCTTTGAACATCGTATATTTATTTTTCGATGCTCTTTTTCCGATACGACAAGGGATTACTGTATGCTCTCCGTACACACAGTAAGGAATCGCCGCTTTAATGATATTTCCGCTTCTCATTAAAGCGGGTTTATGGATTCCTTTTATAACTCACACTCGCTGTATCTCCTGTGTTCTACTTATTACTACGGCGTATATTTTTTTCTTATGCCGTTAGCTTTTAAATAATATGGATAGTATACATTATATATATATACAACCTATCCTCTTAAATATTCCACACATTCATCAAATATTTTTTTAATTTTAACCCAGATATTTTCATCTGACGGCGGAATATTAACCTCATCCTCAGTCTGAATCTGAATATATTCAATCTGTGATCTATCCAGCTTCTGCATACCAAGCACTGTTTCAGCATATTCCTCAACATTTTTCAATGTCATATTGCTGTCACGCTCAGACTGGAGTCTTACGTTTTCGGCTTCAAGTGCTGTAAGTTCTGTTGTTTTTTCAGCTATTTCACTATACAAATTATTTCTTTTATCCAATGAGTAAATAACTGAACCCAGCATAGCAAATGATAAAACTGCTGTCAGAAAAATAGAAATTGCGGAGCCTGCTCTGCGTTCTGATTCATTCATAGCAATATTAGATCTGTCATTGACTTTAAGCTGTCTGCCTGCCAAACCATTATCTGACCTGCGGACTGATTCGGCCTTTGCAAAGTTTTTTCTTTCTGAAAACGCTGCCGAACCCTTGTTAGCCATAACATCTCTAACTCCTTTCTATTATTCTCAGTTTTGCACTCCTGCTTCTGTTGTTTTTTTCCAATTCTTCTTTCTCAGCCTCGATAGGCTTTCTGTTAACAAGCTTTCCCTGCGGCTTGTTACCGCAAATACACTGGGGAAAATCCGGCGGACAAGTACATCCTCTGCACCAGCCTGCAAAACGCTGTTTAACAAGCCTGTCCTCCAAAGAGTGAAAAGTAATAACCGCAAGACGTCCGCCTGATTTCAAGCTGTAAAAAGCATCATCAATACCTTTTGAAAGATGCTCAAGTTCACCGTTTACGGCAATTCTTATCGCCTGAAAGGTTTTTTTACATGGATTTTTATCACGCCTTACCTTTTGAGGAACACTGTTTTTAATAATTTCCGCAAGCTCCAAGGTTGTTTTAACAGGAGAAAGCTCTCTTGCTTTAACAATATTTGCAGCAATCTGACGTGAAAATTTTTCTTCGCCAAACTCAAAAATTATTTTTGCCAATTCTTTTTCGGAATAACTGTTTACAACATCAGCCGCACTCATGCCGTCCTGACTCATTCTCATATCCAGAGGGGCATCAACATGATAAGAAAATCCTCTGCTTCCGGTATCCAGCTGATGTGATGAAACACCCAAATCCATAAGGACACCGTCAACCTTGTCAATTCCAAGGCTGTCAAGGACTTCTCTAAGCTGAGAATAATTGCTGCGTATGACTTTTGCATTTTTATAGACCGATAAACGTTCAGAAGCTGCAATAACAGCATCTGGGTCACGGTCGAGAGCAATCAGCAAACCGTTTTCATTCAAGTGCTTAGCAATTTCGCAAGAATGACCTGCACCGCCCGCTGTACCGTCAACATAGATACCGTCAGGCTTAATATTCAGACCATTAATACTTTCTTCAAGCATAACAGAAACATGTGAAAATTCCATAATAACTCCTTATAGTGCAATTCCCGAAAGAGCTGCATTAATATCATCAATAGTGAGCTTGGAATTAAACTCATCCCATAATTTCTTATCCCAGATTTCAGCACGATTTGATGAACCGATAACAACAACGTCTTTTTCAAGACAAGCATGTTCTCTCAATTGAGGTGAAATTAAAATTCTACCCTGCTTATCAGGCATCTGTCTGTCTGCACAGGAAAGAAGCTTTCTTCTCAAATCACTTCCTGCTTTACCCGGAATAGTATTAAGCTTGCTTTGATAAACATCAAATTCCTCAGGTGAGTAAACAGCAATGTAATGATCGTCATGACCTATGCAGAGGTAAAATTCTGCACCGATTATCTCACGAAGCTTAGTAGGAAAACTCATTCTGCCCTTAGCGTCAATACTATGATAGTATGTGCCACATAATGCAACAGATTTCATCTTCCTCGCCTACTTCCCGATCGTATTACAAATTCATGGTTTTTTTCACCTTACTTCACCATTTTCCACCTACAATAATTATACCCCATGCAGTCTTTTATTTCAATAGTCAATTTGTCACAAACCAAACAAAATAACACATCATATTTTTGTTGACTTTCAACCATAAGTTAATTTGATTTTCTGAACATTTGTTTCTATTTAGTACAATATAAAAACATATTTCAAATAAAAATGGCAATTCTGCGTTATTTTTTCAGATTTGGTGGTGCTGTGTGGTAATAAAATCGGAGAAATCAGCCTTAAAAAGAAAAACTCACAGATATATAACAGATTAAGTGGGGTTCTGTTTACATCTATGAGTTTTCCTTAATATTTATTATTGCACATAAGCTATGTCGAATTTAGGCGACTTCAATCCAAGACAAATTGTAAGGTCATTACCTCTTACAGTAATCTGTCCATCGAGAAGCACACTGTGGATATATCCACCATCACCGGCCATTACCTGAAACCAATTTAATGGATCATCTGAAAGTGTAATTCCATAACGAGCTTCAATCAATCTTTTAACTTCGGTTGATGAAATGTTCTTCACTGTACCGTAGTGTGGATCGTATGCAGCATCATAATCACTTGATACACTTCTCAGATAAGGAATGTCAGATGAGAATACGTCACAGCAATTTGCGGTTGCGCCGCCGCTGGATGCTCCGAACATAGTAAGTGCAAAGTCTCCGTCAAAATAGAGAGCCTCGCCAAGAACTGACGCACAAGCATCAATTACATTCTGAGGCGGATTTTCTTTTGCTCTTAAATCATGGCTGTCATTTCCATAATATTTCATATAAGTATACACGGCAACTGCCTGAGCTTTTATAGCTTCAACATCCATAGAGCCGCCAACTTCTCTATATACAATTCCGGCTACTGAGGACAATACATCTCCGCTTACACCGTTAACCGTAACCTGTTCTGAATCAGCTGTTCCTGTATTCATAAGGTAAGTTCCCGGATAATAGTGGAAAAGAATATCCAAGTAAGACCAGCCACTGTACATAGCATAGAAATTAGCACCGTTCTGGCTAAGACCGACACCGTGTCCCCATCCGTAAGTTGTAAATACAAACTCTCCGGATTCAGCATTTATGGGGTTTCTTTCCTGTGCAGGCGGAGCCTCCACAGGTGATGTTGCTACTGTATCAGGTGATGCAACAAAGGTTGGAGAAACATTTTTGCTGTTTCCATTTAAAGTGTTGTTTTCACCGTTTAACAACGCATTATCCTGCGCCTGTGTTTCTTCATTTTCAGTCTGAGTTGCTTCAGGGGTCATTTCATAACTGATCAATGATAAACTTGAATCATAATCTGTGATTTCAGCCTTCCACCAATCGGTGACCGCACACTCCTCATCAGATACATTTGCTGTACTGACACCGGCTGTACTGAGATCAGCATTTTCGAGTGTTGTTTCAGCAGTAGATATACCGTTGAAACCGGAATAAGTCAGCACAGCCGACAATATTACCGAAACACCCTTCAGTGGTATTCGCATATTCATAAATTACTCCATCTCGCCGATTTTGATCGGTTTTATTTCTTTTGGAATTTCCAAAAGAGAGACGTCCTGTTGTTCCCTGTTGTTCTGATATTAAAGACCACAGAGTCTGAATTTTTGTCTGAAGACTCTAATTGGTCTTCGAAGACTTTAGGTTATTGCGCAGCTTTGCTTGCGACCTCTGCTTCAGCCGCTGCCAAAGACGCTTCTTCCTGTCTTTTTTTATCTAGATAAGCCTCCGTTCTGTCGATTTTATCCATAGCTGTTTCATGCTCTCTAAGACGTCTTGCAACAACGATGAATCTCAGATCTGCCTCGCTTTGATAGCAGGTAGACAGTGTGAGCAGCTTATCGCCGTATTTGACATCAACGCCTGTATCGACCATGGATTTGCTTTGAATTCTATCAACAAAAAAGTTGAAATCTTCTTCGGATTTAAAATCTTCCATATTCCAATAGTGGAAATCAGTATCATCATAGCTTCCGCTTGTAATGATATACCCGAAGATAATATATTGATAATCCTTATAATTTGAGCTTAGCTCAATTATGGGACTCTCATCATAAAAGCTGTAATTCTGCCAGTATTTCACTAATGAACCAAAAGCAGTATTATTAGCCATATTATGACCATAAATAACCAGATTATCTGATTGTTGGGTTTCACTGAAACCAAATACATCACGATAATCCATAAACAATGAACCTGCCCTGCTCTCACTGCCGTCAATATCACGGTATAAATAATAATCATTAGGTTCAACTTCACTGTTTTCGGGAGTTCCGATCGGATACGGATCAAGAACCACCGGATAGTCAATCGGAGTATTATTAATTTTAATCCAACCGATTATGTCCTGATTTTGCTGTAACATTTTTTCTGCACGTCCGCTTTTCCCTTGAGAAGAACTGACGTAATTATATGATTCCCACCAATTTTCAGGGAGTTCGCCAAAAGGTTCATCAGCTTCAAGTTCTGCTTTGCTTTCAAAGCTGACAGAAGGAACCTTTTCGGTGTCCCTATTAAGTGAGATTGCTAAAGCACCGCCGCCTACAGCCAAAGCTATAGAAACTGATGCTGTAATAATCTTGTATTTTTTATTCATTGCTTACCTCTTGAATCAACCATAAGGAACAAATTCTGCATCCGGATCATATTTAGCGTTTCCATTATATTTATAGTACAGACTTGGCCATTTTATGTTAGGATTTTCTTTGTTTTCCTGAGTTCCTTCATACAAATCCTCACCATCTCTGACCATTCTTGCCATTACTACAAATCTTCCGCCCTCACCCTGTCCGAAAATACTGTCACATGTAGAGAGAGTCAGAAGCTGATCCCCATATTTAACATCAACATCATTAAGACGTATCGTTCTGCGTTTTGCTTCGTTCACAAAAGAATAAAAATCTTCCGCATCATCGAAGTCAAGTTTATTCCAATACTCATACCGAGTATCCGTTTTATCATCAGCATCAGCAATAAAAAATGAAAATATTTTGTATTTATATCGCTTATAATTTGAATTAAGCTCAATAATAGGATGCTCGCCGTAAAAATAGTAATAATTTTTATAATTTTTCAGATTGCCGAACATCATTCCGTTTGCCATATTATGACCATATATTATAAGGTTCTGTGAATTATCATTTTCTAGATGCCCGTCAACTACACGATCAAAATAATTTCGGTAATCCATAAATATTGCACCGGCTTTTGCCTCTTCTCCTGCAATATTACGGTCAAGATACTTATCGTTATTATCCGCCTGAAGTACAGGGTAGAAAATATCGGTATCAGGAATATTTATTACTCCCACAACATCAGAATTTACTTTCAGCAATGCCTCAGCCCCCTCTAAAAGAGGCCAATATTCTTCATCAGCATCAGGCTCTGTCTGTGGCTCATATTCTGATATTCCAGAGTAACTCTCCATGAGGTCCTCATAAACATGCTTTGTATGTGCATTATCAATGTAATAATCCAGAACAATATAACCGCAGATAAAGAATGCAGCGACTGCGCCAAGAAAAACAATTTTTCTTATCCGTTCTTTCAGCGTATCTTTTTTATGCGGAAAAAGGTCAATGAAAAACTTTTTAATGCCCTTCTTCTTTTTTACGGGTATTTCTTCCTGATTTTCCGACTCAGCGGTATTCGGCAGTTCAGCAGCTGCTATATTATCATAAACAGTCTTGCCTGATTCCTGCATGTTTTTTTGAAAATCAAATGGATTTTCTTTTGCAGTTTCAAAGTTTTCATGGCTGATCGGCTTGATTTTCTTATTGTCAACAGGCAGATTTTCTGACAAAATATCATTCAGCAGAATTTTACTGTCCTTATTCTGATTAGACCTTCGTGCAATTCTTTCAGCTATTTCTCTTTCCCATTCATTTTCAAAGGTCTGCTCGTCACCAATACAATCATCACTGTCATTCGGAGCAATATCAGAAATAATATCTGAAAGTCTTTCCTCTGCATTCATATTCCCAGTTTGCAGGGCACGCTTTATAGCCAGAATTTTTTCAGCTTTTGAAGATTTCTGATAAGAATTATTTTCAACACTGACGTTTTTCAGTTCGTTTTCATTCATTGAACTTCCTCCGAAAGCATCTCCTCAATAACTCCAAAAGCATAGGCTGCCGCAGCCATTCGTATATTACTTCTGCTTTTATTCTGTAATTCCCACAATTTCGGAAGTCGTGCAAACTCCCTGCCGAAAGCTGAAAATCCAATCCAGACAGTACCCACAGGCTTTTCGGCTGTTCCGCCGTCAGGCCCTGCAATTCCGGTTACAGAGATACAGATATCCGCACCTGAAAGCTCTCTGAGTCCTTTAACCATAGCAAGAGCTGTCTGACTGCTGACCGCACCGTACTGTTCAAGCACAGAATGCGGAACATTTAAAATTTTCTCTTTCATTCTGTTGGAATATGTGCATACGCCTGTTTCAAAAACAGCAGACGCACCCGGAACAGATGTAATAAGCTCAGAAAGGAGTCCGCCTGTACAACTTTCTGCTGTTGACAGCGTATACTTCCCTAGCTTTAATAATTGTACAACATTTTCAGCCAGTTTGTCAAGTTTTTCAGATGTACATTCAGATATTAAACGATTAACCATATATCCTCCGCATTAACTTTCATTCAACTTATACAAAGATATTGCCTTGCAGCATTCTATTTGTCAAATAATTAATTATTTTTTATTCATCCAAATGAAAGATCTTCAATTCTGTACCCTCAACTGCCTTTTGGATCAAAGGCTCGAAATCAAAGCTGTTCTGAGCTTTTTCGACATCTTCCAACAATGGTCTTACCTTTGGATGACGAGGTGTAAATACAGTACAGCAGTCCTCATATGGAAGTGTGGAAGTTTCAAATGTATCAATTTTTCGTGAAATTTCAACAATTTCCGTTTTATCCATGCCGATAAGAGGTCTAAAAACAGGAATTTTACAAACCGCGTCCGTACAGCCTATTGCCGACATTGTCTGACTTGCAACCTGTCCTACGCTCTCACCCGTAATAAGTGCAAGGCAGTCATCTTTAGCTGCAATACGCTGTGCTATTTCCATCATAAGCCTTCTCATTATAATTGTAAAAAATTCTTCAGGACAGTTACGCTTAATTTCTTCCTGAAGTTCCGTAAACGGAACACAGAAAAATGCTATGCTGCCGCAGTAATCCGTAAGTTTCTGGCAAAGTGTCTCTACCTTCAATCTTGCACGCTCAGAAGTATACGGAGGACTTACATAATGAATTGCAGAAATATGAATACCCCTTTTTGCCATCATATATCCTGCCACAGGACTGTCTATTCCTCCTGATAAAAGGAGCATCGCTTTTCCGCTGCTTCCGACAGGAAGTCCGCCTGCACCTTTTATATTCTCTGCATGAATATATGCATTTGTATCTCTGATTTCAACTGTTACCGTAACCTCAGGATTTTTAACGTCTACTTTGAGATTAGGATACTTTTCAAGCAAAAAGCCCCCAAGCTCCATGCAGATTTCAGGTGACTTCATAGGAAAAGCCTTGTCAGCACGTTTTGCTGTTACCTTAAATGTTTTTGCATAAGGAAGAATATCTTCAAGATAGCTTACACTTTTCTCACATATATCGTCAAAATTCTTTTCAGAGGTACAAGCTCTGCAAAGTGCCGCCACACCAAAAACCTTTTTTATTCTTTCAACCGCACCGTTAATATCTGCTGATTCATCAGCAGGTTCTATGTAAAGTGTTGACTGTGCTCTGGAATAATTAAATTTTCCAAGCTTTTTTAAACGTCTTTTAATATTTTTTACCATTATATCCTCAAAAGTGTTTTTATTAAGTCCCTTTAAGGCTATTTCGCCGTATTTTACAAGTATGATTTCTTTCATTTTATATCCTTTCGCACTTATCGTGTTATTTTGTTTTCATAATTTTAAGCTGTGCTTCTTTTATGACTTCAACAAAAGTTTCAAGCTCCTCTTTTGTGGTTTCAGTACTTATACTGACTCTTACTGCACTGTCCGCCGCTTTGGATTTTACTCCAAAAAGCTCCAGTACTCCGCTTTTTGCACCCTTTGAACATGCTGAACCGCTTGAAATATAAATACCCTTTTCTTCCAGAAAATGCAGCATTATTTCCGAACGTATTCCCTCAACCGATAAATTGATTATATACGGAGAACAATTCTCCCCGGAATTAACGGTTATTCCATCAATATTAATAATTGCATCAAGAAGATATTTTTTAAGCTCCGATGCTCTTTCATACCTTTCGGAAATTGAGTCAGCATATTTTTTAACTGCCGCACCAAATCCTAAAATCAAAGGTACAGGTTCAGTTCCCGAACGTATTCCTTTTTCCTGCTTTCCTCCTGTAATTATCGGAATAACTCTTATACCTTTTTTTATGTATAATGCTCCGACACCTTTTGCTCCATGTATTTTATGTGCACTCAAAGAAATAAGGTCTGCATTAAGCTCACTGCATTTAACAGGCAGTTTCATGAAACCCTGTACACAGTCACAGTGCGTTACAATATCGGGGTATCGTCTTTTTACTGCTTTAAATGTTTTTTCAACAGGCAGTATATATCCGTTTTCATTATTAACAAGCATCATTGAAAGCAGACAGGTATTCTCGTCAACTGCATTTAAAACATCTGACGGATTTATCTCTCCGTTTGAATCGGGAGCAATTCTCACAACCTCAAAGCCTTTGCTTTCCATATCCGATACTGTTTCTCTTATTGACGCATGTTCAACTGCCGTTGTAACTATTTTAGGTTTTCTCTTTCCATATGCAGCTGCAGCACCTCTTACCGCAATATTATTACTTTCAGTTGCACCTGATGTAAAATAAAGGCAGTCCTGCTGACAGCCCAATGCTAAAGCAATATTTTTCCTTGCTTCATCTACAGCAAGCTGTGCAGCAAGTCCAATTGAGTGAAGTGAGGACGGATTGCCGTAAAGCTCGGTAAGTGCAGTATTTATGCTTTGCACTGCTTCTTCACAGGGTTTGGTTGTGGCTGCATTATCAAGATATATAGTCATAAAATTAAAGCTTTCCTTTCATTTGCGAAAACACATCGTTAAGGCAACACCGCATAAATCACGTCAAAAGACTTTTTTTACGGTGTTGCCTTTAGCTATTATATCACATTTTAAATATAATTTCTATAGTTTATAATCAAATTTCCTCAAATTTTCAGAAAAAAATAATTATATGCCCATTTTTTAAAAAAAGACTTTGATTTCCTTTTTATATATGTTATAATATAGGTTAGTAATTTTTATATAATGGAGTTTCAATTTATGTCAAAAAGAACTGTTTTAACATATGAAAGAAATGAAAAAGAAAAATACCTTGCGGCTTTTTTGCTTGGTTTCGGAATACTTCTTCTTTCAGTTCTGCCAATTATGATTGCTGACAGCGGATATTTCATTTACTACGGTGACTATAATTCACAGCAAATCCACTTCTATACACTTGCAAATAACGCAGTAAGAAACGGCAGTCTGGGTTGGAACTGGTTTACCGATTTAGGCTCTGATTTTATTGGTTCTTATTCATTTTATCTTGCAGGAAGTCCGTTTTTCTGGTTATCAGCACTCCTTCCGAAAGCAATTATCACCTATTCAATGCCATTTCTGCTTGCAATGAAGCATGGATTTGCCGCACTCACATCCTATGGCTTTATCCGCAGATTTGTCAGAAGCAAAAACGCAGCATTGGTCGGATGCCTGCTATACTCTTTTTCAGGTTTTCAGATTTATAATATCTTTTTCAATCATTTTCAGGACGTTACAGCCTTCTTTCCTCTTATGCTAATTGCTATGGAAGAACGCATAAATAATAACAGAAAGGGTGTTTTTGCACTTTCTGTTGCTTTAATGGCAATTATTAACTACTTTTTCTTTACAGGTCAGGCGATTTTCCTTATTATTTATTTTCTCATTCGTCTGCGCTGTCCTGATTTTCATATTACATGGAAAAAGTTTTGGGGTCTTGCAGCAGAAGCAGTTTTAGGTACTATGATTGCCGCATTTATGCTTCTGCCTTCTGCTTTGGCAATCCTTGAAAACTACAGAGTAAATGAACGTCTTTACGGTCAGGATATGGTTATTTATGGTGATAAAACACGTATACCAAGAATTATTCAATCATTCTTCATGCCTCCTGATGTTCCCGCAAGACCTAATCTGTTTGACTCAAAATACGGCAAATGGGCATCTATCGGAGGATACCTGCCGCTGTTCTCAATGGCAGGCGTAATATCATTTATTCACGCAAAAAGAAAGCACTGGGCATCAAAGCTCACTTTAGTATGCATTTTGTGTGCATTTATTCCTATTCTGAACTGCAGTTTTTATATGTTCAACAGTTCATATTACGCAAGATGGTACTATATGCCGATACTGATTATGGCAATGATGACTGCACAAATTCTCGATAATGAGGATATCGACTTCACTTTCGGAATCAAAACATGCATAGGATTTCTTGCTGCATTCGGAATTATATCTCTTCTTCCGATTAAGGATAAAGACGATAAAATCAAATTTTTTGAATTTGCAAACGATTTCGGATACTTCCTGCTCACTCTTTTCATAGCCGCAGCAGGTATTGCAGCCTTAATTTTCATTCAGCATAAAAAGAAAAACGGCAAACCTTTTATAGAATTTACAATTATCATGACTATAACTGCATCAATTGCTTGTCTGCTTTCAACACTTATTTATGGTGCCAACGCTCCGTCAGATGCACAGAACTTCATAAACGGTGCAATTAAGGGTAAGTCTTCAGTTGCAGAACAAGTAAGCGAAGATAACTTTTTCCGTGTTGATATGTCAGAAAATTACGATAATTACCCTATGTCATGGGGACTGCCGTCAATGAGAGCTTTTCAGAGCGTTGTTTCAGCGTCAATAATGGAATTTTATGATAAAATAGGCGTACAGCGTGACGTTGCTTCAAGAGCTGATACAAGCCACTATACTTTGCGTGGGCTTTTCTCAGTAAAGTATTATTATGACAGCAATACAGATAATTCAGACAATGAAAATGAAACAGAAATAGAAAAAGAACTTCCGGGCTTTAAATACATTAAGAGCAATGACTATTTTGACATCTATGAAAATAAACATTATATTCCTATGGGATTTGCTTATAATACCTATATAACTGAAGACAGGGCAGAAAAGCTGAGTGAATCCATGCGTGAACGCATTATGATTAAATCGCTTATTTTATCTGATGAGCAGGTCGAAAAGTACAGTGACATTCTTACTCAAACAGACGAAAATCTTTTCATAGGACTCAACAAAAACACTTATGAATCCGACTGTATTGAAAAGCAGTCAATGGCTTCAAGTTCATTTGAATATGACTCCTACAGCTTTAAATCAGAGATCTCACTTGAAAAGCCGAGTCTTGTATTCTTCAGCGTACCATATAACAGTGGCTGGAGTGCAGAAGTAAACAGAAAGCCTGTTGATGTAGAAAAGGTATCATACGGATTTATGGCTGTCAAGGCTGATGCAGGAGATAACGTAATAACCTTTAAATACAGAACTCCGGGGCTTTTTACCGGCTTCATTATAAGCATTGTTGGTGCCGCAGGACTGCTGATACTTGTTCTTATTACAAAAAAAGTCAAAAATACAACAGTAAATCACAAGCATTTCTATGACTATAATTCGACAGAAAAAATTTCAGCAGCAAGCAATTATGCAGATATGCTGAAAAATAAGATTATTGATACGGAGAACGATTGATTATGCACCTGAATGAAAAAACCTTGTCAAGTCAGCCTGCTTATGACGGCTGTATATTTACAATAACAAAAGATATAGCAGAATTGGAGGACGGAACCACTGCAAGACGTGATGTGCTTCACCACCCCGGAGGAGTAGGTGTTATACCTGTTACAGACGAAAACGAGGTTCTGCTTGTAAAACAGTTCCGCTATCCGTTTTCTGAAATAACAACAGAAATTCCGGCAGGAAAACTCGATTATGGAGAGAGCCACAGTGAATGCGGAAAGCGTGAGCTGCTTGAAGAAACAGGCTGTACCTGCTCCGAATACACATATCTTGGTGAAATTTACCCTGTACCTGCTTATGATACAGAAATAATTCATATTTATATGGCAAGAGGGCTTGAACATCAAAAACAAAATCTCGATGAGGGTGAATTTTTGGATGTAATAAAAATACCGCTTTCAAAAGCGGCTGAAATGGTTATGAATAATGAGATAAAAGATGCAAAGTCCAAGATTGCAATTCTCATGGCTGCAAGAATTTTAAGAATTTAAGGCAGAACCGTATAAAGCTTGTGCAGTATTGCAGCAAGATAAAAAAAGACCTACATTATAAAATGCAGGTCAAAAGCGAAATTTATTCTTCCGCATTATCAGCTTCTTCTGCTTCAAGCATAGCAAGCTGTCTTTCATAAGCTTCAAGAATACTTTCCTCCAGCATCTTTCTTGCCGCAGGTGAAATTGGGTGTACTATATCACGAAAAACTCCGTTTTCGTCTTTTCTGCTTGGCATTGCCACAAACAGTCTTTCATCACCCTGAACAACCTTTATGTCATGCACTGCTATCATATCGCTCAGTGTTACCGATACAACAGCTCTAAGCCTGCCCTCTGACATAATTTTTCTGATTTTTACATCTGTGATCTCCATAATATGACCTCCTTGTTTAATGACTCACAGTTTGATGCTGCTATGGATATATTTACCATAAAATGAGTAAAATATTCATAATGGATAAACTCTCCTTTATTAGTATAACTCACATTTGCAAAAATAGCAATAAAATTATACATAAAGCAATAAATTCAGGAAAATAAATGTTACTATACTGAAAATTCTGAAATTTTTTATCAAAAATAAAACAAATTTAAGGAAAAGGTGATTATTTTGAAAGAAAATAAAGTTAATGTTTTAAATGGACGCAAGCATATTCACTTCATCGGCATAGGCGGTTCGGGAATGTATCCGCTGGCTCAGATTCTTCACAGTCAGGGTTATTACCTTACAGGCTCCGACAACAATGAAACAGAAACCCTTGAAGCTGTAAGAAAAATGGGTATTCCTGTTTTTCTCGGACAGCGTGCAGAAAATATTGAGGGAGCTGACCTGATAGTTCATACTGCGGCTATTATGGCAGATAATCCTGAGCTTATCGCAGCAAAGGCAAGCGGAGTTCCTGTTCTTGAAAGAAGTGAACTGCTTGGAATAGTTACAAGCTGGTATGATAATGCTGTCTGTGTTTCCGGAACTCATGGAAAAACAACCACAACATCAATGATAACACAGATTTTATATACAGCAGGCATAGACCTGTCTGCTTTCATAGGCGGAAAACTGCCATGTATCGGTGGAAGCGGTCTTGCAGGAAAAAGCGATATTATGGTATGTGAATCATGTGAGTTTGTTGATACATTCCTTAAACTTTATCCTGATATTGCTGTTATTCTTAATATTGACGCTGACCACCTTGATTATTTCAAAACTCTTGAAAACATTATCAAATCATTCAGAAAATTCAGTGAAATGGCAACAAAAGCTCTTATAATCAACGGTGATGATGAAAACACTCTCAAGGCTGTTGACGGTATCAGCGGCAAAGACATCATTTCATTTGGTTTAAACAGCAAAAACGACTACTATGCTTGCGATATACAGCGTATTTCAGGCATGGAAACAGAATTTACCGTGTTCCGCAGAAGCGATAAGCTCGGAAAAATCAGACTTCATGTTGCCGGTATGCATAATGTACTGAATGCCCTTGCCGCTGTTGCCGCCTCTGACTATGTTAAAGTACCATTTGAAAAAATACAGCAGGGATTAAGTGATTTCAGAGGTGCAGGCAGACGTTTTGAACTTATAGGAAAAGAACATGGCATTACAATCGTTGACGATTATGCACATCATCCAAAGGAGCTTGAAGTTACACTGAAAGCCGCTATGGATATGGGATATAAAAATGTCTGGGCAGTTTTTCAGCCTTTTACATTTTCAAGAACCAAAATTCTTCTGGATGATTTTGCAAAAGCATTATCAATCCCTGACAAAGCTGTACTGACAGATATAATGGGTTCAAGAGAAAAAAATACTTTCGGAATTTTCACAAGACATCTCGCCGAAAAAACAAAGGGCAGCATTTATTTTCCTCAGGACGAAACTGCTGAATACACAGACGAACGCAAATATCAGAATTTTGAACAGGTTTGCGACTATGTTTGTGAAAATGCTTCTGACGGTGATTTGGTTATAACTCTCGGATGCGGTGACGTATATAAGGTTGCTAAAATGATTCTTAAAAAGCTGCAAAGCAGAGAAGGGTGAACATTGTGAAAAAAAGAGAAATTAAAGAGCTTGAAGTATTTGAATATATAAAAAGCCGCTTGGATGAAGGCATTTCTCCATCTGTAAGAGAGGTTCAGCTTGCAATGGGATTTAAGTCAACATCTACAGCACACAGATATATTGAATCTCTTATAGAGTCCGGCCGCATTGAGAAAATGGATAACCTTAACCGTTCCCTCCGACTTCCAAATTCAAAAAGTATCTCCATTCCGGTTATCGGGACTGTTACGGCAGGCATTCCAATAACTGCCATAGAAGATATTACAGGTTATATCAGCTTTGAAGCAGACAGACATTACAGCAATCCGCTTTTTGCTTTGAAGGTCAGAGGAGAAAGTATGATTAATGCAGGCATTCTTGACGGTGATATTGTAATTGTGGAGCAAACTCCGTATGCTGAAAACAATGATATTGTTGTTGCACTCGTAGAACATGAAGAAGCTACCGTTAAACGCTTTTTTAAGGAAAACGGACATTTCCGCCTTCAGCCTGAAAATGATTCAATGGAACCGATTATTCTTGATGAGGTTGAAATTCTCGGCCGTGTTGTCGGATTAAAAAGATATTATTAATGCTGTTTCAATATTTTGTAAAAAACTCTTTTATCCTGAAGAAAAATGTAGTATAATTATAATTGATTAATGTGTATAAAGGAAGGATATAAAAATGCTTAACGATGTAAAAGTTATTATATGCGGAAAGGAATATAAACTTAAAACCGCTGAATCTCCGAATTATGTTTTTGCACTTGCAAGAAACCTTGAAGCAAAAATAAATGAAATAATGGAATCAGGCACAGGTGCTTCTCCATATACTGCGGCTATTATGGTGGCTCTCGGAGCTTTTGACGACCTTAACAAAGCTAATAAGCGTCTTGATAATATTCGTGACCAGTCAAAGGAATACGTTGATGAAGCTGGAAAATCAAGAATAGAACGTGATGCCGCTTTAAAGGAAATTGAAGTTCTTAAATCAAAAATCGACCAGCTTGAAAATTTGATGAAGCTTAAACAGCTTAAAGACAGTATAAAATGAGTATATTTCCTGAAATACTTGCTCCTGCGGGAAGTATGGAGTCGCTTATTGCCGCTTTGCGATGCGGAGCTGATGCTGTATACATAGGTGGGAAAAATTTTTCTGCACGAAGCAATGCTTCTAATTTTGATATAAATGAAATTCATAAAGCCGCTGAATTATGCCACTTGTACAGTGCAAAGCTTTATCTTGCCGTTAATACCGTAATTACCGACTCTGAAACACTGGACTTCTGTGACTTTATAAAAAAGACTGCCCTATGCGGAATTGATGCATATATTGTTCAGGACTTAGGCTGTGCTGAGCTTATTAAAAAATGCGTTCCTAATGCCGTTCTGCATGGTTCAACTCAAATGACTGTCCATACTGCAAAGGGAGCTGAACTGCTCAGGGAAATGGGATTTTCAAGAGTTGTTTCTGCAAGAGAATTAAATAAGGAGCAGATTGCTGAAATATCAAAAACAGGCATTGAAGTTGAAGTCTTTATTCATGGTGCATTATGCATGTCTGTTTCAGGACAATGCTATATGTCAGCAGTTATTGGTTCACGTTCTGCTAACAGAGGCTGCTGTGCACAGGCTTGCCGTCTGCCGTTTTCAGCATGCGGAAATAAAAACTTCTGCGGACTCTCTCTTAAAGACCTTTCATTAATCAGTAAGATTGATGAATTGAAATCAATCGGAGTATGCTCCCTTAAAATCGAGGGACGCATGAAACGTCCGGAATATGCAGCGTCCGCCGTATCAGCCTTAAAACAGGCTTGTGACGGCTTAACACCTGATACCGAAATGCTTAGGAGTGTTTTTTCCCGTGATGGCTTTACTGACGGATATTTTACAGGCAATCTTTCAAATATGTTCGGCACTCGTCAAAAAAGTGACGTTATTGCCGCTAAAGACATCTTGCCTGAAATACGTCAATCTTATGCCAAGGAGCGTAAGGTTTATAAAATCAGCTTTGACATTGCCATAAAGGCTGATTTGCCGATAAAACTTACTGCTTTATGCAATAATCTTTCAGTTACGGTTACAGGTGAAATTCCTCAAACAGCCATAAATAAGCCAATCGACAAGCAGTATATTGAAAAACAGCTTTCAAAGCTTGGGGATACTGTTTTTGAATATGATAGCACGACTGCCGATATTGACGCAGAACTCATGGTTCCCGCCTCACAGCTTAATGAATTAAGGCGAAAATCTGTGGAAAAGCTTTATAAGCTGATTATAGAAAACAATACGCCGAATTATGATATAACTGATTTTACTCCCAATGTAAAATCCAAACCGAGAAAATCAGACAGTTTTAAGCTTCATGTTTACTGCAGCAATATCAATCAAGCTGATGCAGTTTTCAAATCTGCTGATATGCTTGCTTTGCCGCTTAAAAATTGTCTTTCTGTTATCAGTGATAAAAGGAAATATATTTCAAAGCTTATTATCAATCCTCCACGCTTTATTTCAGATGAAAAAAAGCTGATAAGTCAGCTTAACGAGCTGTACTCCAATGGATTTCGTCACCTTCTCTGCGTAAATCCTGCATACATAAAAATCGGAAATGAAATAGGATTTACACTTCATGGCGACTTCGGACTTAATATATGCAATTCATACAGTCTTACATCTCTTGACGCTCTTGGACTCTCTGATGCTGTTGTTTCATTTGAGCTTAAACTGATTCAGATAGAAAAATTAAATTCAAATATACCAATCGGAGCTATTGTATACGGATATCTTCCGCTTATGCTTACTAAAAATTGTCCAATAAGAAATGAAATTGGCTGTCAAAGATGCAAAAAAACAATTTCCGACAGAACAGGCAGAAGCTTCACCGTAAAATGTCATGATAAGGACTATGTGGAGATTTTAAATTCCGAACTGCTGTTTATGGCTGACAAGGCTTCAGACCTGAAACGCCTTGACTTCGGAGTTATTATGCTTGAAAATGAAAGTCCTCAGGACGCTGAGGAAATTGTTTCAAAATGGACTTCACAAAAAATTAATCATCCCCCAAAAATAACAAGAGGTTTATATTACAGAGGTATTCAATGAAACTAAAAGTAAAGAAAATAAAGGAAAACGCTGTTTTGCCGACTCGTGCTACAAATGGAAGTGCAGGCTATGACCTTTGTGCATGCATTGAAAGTGACATAACAGTCCACAAAAATGAAATTGTAAAAATACCAACAGGAATTTCAGCTGAAATTGATACAAATGAGGCCGCCCTGATGATTTATCCCCGTTCAGGACTTGCTTCCAAAAGCGGCATAACACTTGCCAATTGTGTTGGTGTTGTTGACAGTGATTACAGAGGAGAAATTGCTGTACCTTTAATAAACCTTGGGAATAAGGATTTTACGGTTCAATCCGGTATGAGAATTGCTCAGCTTGTTGTAACACCCATATTTTTGCCTGATATTGAGGAAACTGACGCTCTTTCCGAAACCTCAAGAGGTTCAGGCGGATTCGGTTCAACAGGAATAAATACCTGATTTTTGGATTTAAAATAAACAGGAGATGTAAAAAATGAAGAAAAATTTTGTTTTAGTTGTAATTATTATGGCTGCGATTATCCTGGGTTCACTTGTGGGCAACACTGCAAACGGCGTGGAATTTCTTGACTGGCTTTCTTATTCTAAGGGCTTTAAGCTTGATTCTCTTAATCTTGACCTTTCTGTTATTAACATTAACTTCGGATGTTCAATCAGAGTAAATGTTGCTCAGATTTTATTTATTATCACAGGTCTTGCTGTTTATCCTAAAGCTACAAAAGCACTGGGTCTGTAAAAATTTGTCATGAAAGCACCGTATAAACTGCATCAAAAAAACTTGTACGGTGTTTTATCAGCATAAAAATAAGACAATAATTCTATGGCAACACCGCACAAAGATTGTACGACAAATGTTGTACAAAGCCGTCAGGCGGGCTTTGTACGGTGTTGCCATATGCAAAAACTTGATGTTCATTTATCTTTTCTACAATTTTTCGTGCTTTCAGCATGATTTACTGTTGGAAATTAACTGAAAAAATTATATGGTAAAAATTCTCACATTAAATTATTGTCTATACTGCAAAATCGTGTTATAATATAATGAACAGTCATATAGATAAGGAGCTTCAAAAGAATGTTTACAAAAGATATTGGTATAGATTTAGGTACAGCTAATACCCTTGTATATATGCGTAATAAAGGTATTATAATCAGAGAACCATCTGTTGTTGCTGTAAATACCAGAACTGATAAATGCCGCTATGTCGGCAAGGAGGCTAAGGACGTTATCGGCAGAACCCCTGGTTCAATTGTTGCTGTACGTCCGCTTAAAGACGGCGTTATTGCCGATTTTGATATTGCTACAACCATGCTTCAGGAATTTATCAAAAAAGCTATGAAAGGTACTATTCTAACTAAAGCTAATGTTATAATATGTATCCCTTCAGGTGTTACTGCTGTTGAAAGACGTGCTGTACGGGAATCATGCAAAAAAGCAGGAGCACAAAATGTTTTGATCGTAGAAGAACCTATGGCTGCCGCAATTGGTGCAGGACTTCCTACTACATCACCTACCGGTTGTATGATAGTTGATATCGGCGGCGGTACAAGTGAAGTTGCAGTAGTTTCTCTAGGCGGAATTGTTGCGTCACGTTCAATAAGATGTGCAGGTGATGCATTTGACGCTTCAATAATTAACTTTATAAAAAAGAAGTATAATCTTCTTATAGGTGAACGTACTGCTGAAAATATTAAAATAGAAATCGGTTCGGCTTTTCCAAGTGAAAATGAAGAAACTATGGAAATAAAGGGGCGTAACCTCTTAAACGGTCTGCCTGAAAATATTACCATTTCATCTGCTGAAATAAGAGATGCATTGGTAGAACCTCTTGCAAAGGTAATTGACGCTATAAAAGTCACTCTTGAATCAACTCCGCCTGAGCTTTCGGCTGATATTATTGACCAGGGCATCACTCTTGCAGGCGGCGGTGCTTTATTGAGAGGTCTGGACAAGCTAATAAACCGTGAAACAGGTATGCCTGTTTATATTGCCGAATATCCTCTTGACTGTGTTGCGGAGGGTACAGGAAAAATTCTTGAAAACATTGAACAGTATCAGGACGCTTTGACTGAAAACGTCAAATATTATTAAGGGGGAATCGGTTAATGCACGATTTCTTCAAAAGCTTTAAATTTAAAGTGATACTTACAATGCTTGCGTTTTTAATAGGCATTATGATATTTGCTGTAACAAAAGGCGGATACTCACTTTCAGGTGTTTCTATTATAAATACTATTACAAAACCTTTTAAAAGCTTTTCAAATGCTGTTGCTGTTAAAATTGAAACAAATCTTGACAAGCTTTCAAATGCAACGGAATATTACAATGAAAATCAGCGATTAAGAGATCAGATCGGTGAACTCAATGAAAAGCTTTCAGACTATGAATCCACAAAGGCTGAACTTGAGGAGCTTCGTAAATTTGTCGGAATCAAGGAAAAGCAGGAAGACCTTATATTGTCTGAACCATGCAAGGTAATTTCATATACAGCTAATGACCCTTTTAAATCATTTACCATTGATAAGGGTTCAAATGACGGAATTAAGCCGTATTGCCCTGTTGTTACAGGTGAAGGTCTTATCGGTATAACTATTGAGGTATCTTCCGAATCATCAGTAGTAAGAACTATTCTCTCACCTGACCTTTCTGTTGCTGCTGTATCTTCAGCTTCAGATGATGCAGGTATTATCGAAGGTTCGATTGCTCTCGCACTGGAAAATAAAACAGAGCTTACTCTTGTTCCAAAGGAAAATAATCTTAAAGAGGGTGAGCTTATGACCACAACAGGTACAAGCGGACTGTTCCCTCATGGCTATTCCATAGGAACTGTAAAAGAATTTGGTCTTGATTCAACAGGACTTTCCTACTATGCGGTAATTGAACCGTCAGTCCGCATTGACCGTCTGACTTCGGTCATCGTTATTACTGACTTTGACGGAAAGGACGCTTCTTACTATGAAGATTAAAACAACAAAAGAAAAAAGAATATTCATTATTAAAACTGCTTTACGCTGGTTTTTATATTTGGTTTTAATATTCATATGCTTCCTTATTATGTGTTCAGGCACGCACCTTAAACCAATTTTACTTATACCGGCTGCTATATGCATATCAGCCAATACAGGTGAACTGCAATCAGCTGCTGTTGGAATTTTATGCGGATTTCTAATTGATATAAGTTGCAATAAGCTTTTCGGATATAATGCTGTTTTGCTTTGTATATTTTGCGTTGCAGTATCACTTTTGTATTCAAATCTGCTGAGAAACAAGTTTATTAATTCATTTGTTGTAACATCTGTTGTTTCATTTATACATGGACTTCTCGATTTTAATTTTTACTATGATATATGGGGTTATGAGGATTCCGGTCTTATTTTCAGAAATTACACTGTTCCTGTCTGGATTATGACCATTATATCTTCTGTGGTAATATACGGCATCATCACACTTATCAATAAACTTCTTATGCCAAAACCACACCTTAGTATTGAAGAAGCAATTAAAAACTTTGAGGAGTGAGCTTTTTGAAAGGATTTGCTGAACATATAAAATTAGCCCTTACAGTTGCTTTTGTACTTTTGCTTGGAATATTAAGTGCAGTCAGGTTAATGAAAATCCAGATTGTAGGCGATGATGAAATAATCAAAAATCCACAAAGCAACTCAGGGGCATTTGTTTATACAAAAAATATCAAGTCAACACGAGGAGAAATCGTTGATTATAGCGGAAATCCTATTATATGTAATTCAACGGCATATAATGTGGTTATCGAGAAGGCTCTTTTCCCTGAAGATAATAAAACAGGCAATCGAATTTTACTTGAAACCTATCAAATTCTTCTTAATCATGGGTATGAATTTAAGGACAGTATTCCGATAAGCAAAACTTTTCCTTATGTTTTTCTCCCCGATTCAGATGATGACGCGGCTGAACTTAAATCTTCAATTAATCTGAATGTTTATGCAACCGCAGAAAACTGTATTGACAAAATCATTGACGATTATGACATATCAGACGAGTATTCAGATGATGAAAAAAGAATTATTGCAGGGCTCAGATATGAGCTGATTTTAAAGGACTTTGCCTATTCCAATGATTTTATTTTTGCAGAAAATATAGACATTGAAACTCTTATAGAAATTAAAGAAAAAAGTACAGTTTTAAGAGGCGTAAATGTAGTAGAAGCTGCTGTAAGAGAAATCACACAGGGCGATATTATTCCTCATGAAATCGGAACAGTCGGCCCTATATATGCAGATGAATATGATGAACTTAAACAAAAGGGATATGCGCTTAACGATGTAGTCGGAAAAAGCGGAATTGAAAAAGTTATGGAAGAAACTCTCCGTGGCAGCAACGGTCAAGAGGAAATATCAATTCTGAACGGTGCGATAGTTGACGAAAAAACTACTGTTGATACAGTTGAGGGTAAAACAGTAAAAATAACAATCAACAGTGGGTATCAAAAGGAACTGCAAAACATTCTTGTTAATTTTATAAATAACTTTCAGTCCATTAATCAAAATCCAAAGCTGAAAAATATTAAATGCGGTTCTCTTGTTGTTCTTGACGCTAAAACAGGTGCGGTAAGAGGAATGGCAACTGCACCGACCTACAATCTTAATGACTATAAAAAAGACTATGAGAAAATCCTTAATTCTGAAAATTCACCGCTTTTAAACAGAGCTACTTATGGTCTTTACCGTCCGGGTTCAACATTTAAGACGATTACTGCAACTGCCGGACTTAATGAAGGTCTTGTCAACGGTCAGACAAGTTTTTTCTGCGGACAAGATTATAAATATATTGATACTGTAGTTCATTGTACAGGATATCATGGCAACATTTCAGTTGCAAGAGCAATTGAAGTTTCATGTAATATTTACTTCTATGAACTTGCACAGCGTCTTACTATTGATGGTATATCAAAATATGCAACACTCTATGGTCTTGGACAAAATACAGGAATTGAAACAGGCGATGCTACAGGATACCTTGCTACTCCGGAAGAACATGAACGTCTTGGAATGGAGTGGTATGTAGGTTATGTTTTGCAGGCGGGTATAGGTAATGCTGAATCAGGCGTAACACCTCTGCAAATGGCGTGTGTTGCAAATACTCTAGCCAATAAAGGCGTAAGGTATAAGCCTTTCCTTATTGACGGAATTTATGAATATGGCACAGATAACTGCCTTGAAAAAACTGAAAAAACAATTGCAGAACAAATCCCATTGAATTATGATTATGTGTATGACTACATTGAAGAAGGTATGATTGACGCTTCTCATAATGTTCCTGCAGCTTATTCACTTTCAAATCTCGGATTTGACGTAGCAATCAAAACAGGTACTCCTGAAACAGGCGGAGGCAGAATACAAGACTCATTCTTTATCGGATATGCACCTGTTAATGACCCTGAAATTGCTTTTGCAGGCGTTATCGAGGGCGGTGACTATTCAAAATACATGATAAGAGATCTTATTCTTGCATATCAAAAATATTATGGATTAAATGGTGTATCTCCAACAGCAGATAAAGAGCCTGTTGTAACAGGAACTGCTGCTGTATCAGGTACAGACGTCTCCACTGCTGAAACAACCACAACAGTTCAGACAACAACTGCTCAATAAAAAAACAAGGGAACGCTCAATTTAAAGAGTGTTCCCTTATTTTTAGCAACACCGCACGAAAACTGTACGGTGTTATAATTTATTCACTTATTCTTCTGCATTCTATATAAAAACGTTTATCTGCTGCATGTCCCATAGAAAA